>JACCDO012384383.1_pt1 | contig 78026 bp, 87 predicted proteins | sample 7446101 | NCBI WGS metagenome assembly JACCDO01 (sample SAMN15323440, study PRJNA562643) | freshwater metagenome | isolation source: river surface water | place: USA:Blue River Watershed | collected 2017-08-16
TATAATGTAACTTAGGAGGGAACCTACGGTTCTTGAAAACGAAGTTTTCATCTGCGCCATAGGCGCCCTCCTTTATTGGAAATCAACCCTGTAATTTCCACGCTACATAATATTCATCAATTACGCTTTCCAACATTGATTCGTACGTAGGAAATCGTTTTGTGGGAAATTTTTCCAAATCATATTCTTCGTATACCCACCAAACATATGCATTTGTTGCCAAACTCCGAAATACACAATGTGAATGAAATGCTCGCTTGAATCCTTTCTCTAGGATAAACGTTTCGTCGTGTATTATGAGAGGTGTTATGTCATATACGTTCCGTATCCACGATGTCAATAAATATCGCAAATCTTGTTTTGTTTTTGGAGGATTTTTGTAAAAATCGTACATTATACGATATCATAACGATTGTTTTATACTTTTTACATAAAACAATATAAGAAAACCCGGATGTTTTTACTATACAAAAATGAATACTTCATTGATCCGAAAAATTATCGCGTCCGATTTACCAAGAAAGGAACAAGATCTTCTGATTCTACTGGTTTCTGAGTGTACTACCGACGACCAAAAAAAGAAGGAGCTAAATGCGTATTATGGAGGAGATGAATGTAACGAAAGCGAAAGCGAGAGTGAAAGCGAGAGTGAAAGCGAACCAGAGAACGAAAGTGAACCAGATAAGGCAAATGATTGTACCGATAATTGTTGTTATAGAGCTCAATATAAGGAACGCCATGGTCGTATTCTGAGCGGCAGTGAACTGGCAGCCCACGTTTCCGCAGAAAAATCAATCAGTCACGATCACAGCAAGGTATGGGGACTTCAGTTTCCGAGTAATACTATATGGGGCAATTGGGTGTACTCGTATAACAAGGAAGACGAAACACAATAATTATTTATGATATTTCACATAAGTAAAATATCATCTTTATAAATAAAAATATTATCCCAAGCAAGGGAGGGGTTCAAGGGGAACCGTAGGTTCCCTGCTTAAATGTCTAGCGATATCACATTCTTGTCTGACTTATTACGACGCTTCGCTGACTTCTTTGGCATCATCGTTCCGGTAATATCATTTAGACTGGAAATGCTAACCACAGAGTCGTCGTCGTTGGAAATATCAACCTTCTTCGTCTTCAATCCAGACAGAATGTTATCAATATCCATGTTACGAGGTCCAGTCATCTCCGGACGAACAGACTTGGGCTGTTGCTCCTGCGCGCCACGCCCTGCATCAATATCTGGTCGGTTCTGCATGAACTGATTTCCTGGACGCTCGCTAGAAGGCGGCGGCGCGAAATTACGAGTTTCCATTGGCGCGGGAGGAGGGCGGTTCATCGTATTCGGCTTGGTGTTATTCAACAACTCACTAGCGAACGCCATACCAGGCGACGACTGCTTCATAGAATCAACCGTTGCTGTCGTAAACATTCGCATGAGCTCTGGAGACTGACGGATCACATCATTAAAACCTGGGGTAGCGGTAGAAAGCGCCTTGTTGCTGAAATGAATCACACTCGCGCTGAATCCAAGACGCATCAACAGGCTCAGTTCAGGGCTCATCTTACCCCCCTTATACTTATCGTGAAGCTGCTCGAATATCTCATCGTAACTATCAATGTCCTCGCTAATGGACTCACCCCAACCATCAAGTGAGATACCGAAAGGATCAAACATAGAGTTACCATACTCAATCGTATTAATCGCAGTAATCATCCAATTGCGCTGCATCTTAACCGCATCGCGTTTACGCTTGTCCTCTAGCGCACCTTCATACTCATCCTCAATTTCCTCATAACTAGAATCCATCGTTAAACGCGACATATTCTTAATAATACCCTTCTCGTGCCATTGCTCTAGATTCTTAAGCATCACCCGCTTCTTACGACGCTTTTCACGCTCATTCAATCCCATACCGCCGGTCCTCTCGCCGCCACCAAGAGGAACCTCATTTAACTTAGAGAACCCATCCCAAGTCTTGGTGTTGCCGATACTTTCAACGGTCGCGCCTCCAAGTTTGGAATCAGTATCCTCGGAATGTATGTTGATCGGAGGCTCACTTTTACTAAACCCAAAGAATGACTTGTTCTCGGGCGGCGCAGCCGGCATATTCATAGATGACAGTTCATTTAATTCGTTCTCTAGCCGATCAAGTTCCCCTAAATCAATATTGGTGGAGGCAGATGAGCTTTTAAGTTTATCATTCATCAGAAGTTCAATACCGGACCCAAAATTCATGGTCTTTGTTTCTCCGACGCTCATTGAAATCGGATCAAGGTTATTCAGATTCAGATCAATTACCTCCATTTTATTATTACTATACATAAATTATGTTTAAGTTCTACGCGAACGATATTATATTTTTGCGCTTCATCCACTGAATACCTTGTAGGAAACAGTCGGCTAGATCATCCTTTTTTTTTGTGTCTAAAACTCCCTTCCAGGAAGAATAACGATCCATCTCTAAAAAACGATTGCAGTAAAAAATAGCGTCCTTTTTGTGTTGTTGGTATTCTGAATCTAGGTTCTCGTTCTGTTTTTCAAAACCTTTAAGTTTACCAATAGAGGATAAGAATTCAATGTTGATGTCATCATTCTGCATAATGAAATATTGTGCCAACATACCTTGTATTGACTTCATTCGCGTGGCAATTGGTGATATTTGGTTCTCAACAATTACATGTTTTGCAGTCTTGAATGCTTCTATCTTACCAAACTCTCTCTTCATATTACGTCCGATACTCACTAAATCAACCGCTCCTGCATTGGTCTTCTTGTTTGTGATCGGCACAAGCGTTTTCTCTGTGAAGAATGCGCTGATCTTACTGACAATCGCCGGTTTCGCGTCCGAGTTAGCGAGTGTAATGAAACGATTTGCGGCAAGCTGTCGCAATTCATCCAATTTAAGCTTCTTTATGGAAGCCGGAGAACATTTCTTATCAGGAAGTAAGAAATTAGACGTTTTGGCATGGGTTTGACAGTAGCACACTCCATTTTTTTCGTATTTAGCTTTTTTTCCACAAATAGTCGCTGCGACCTTTTTATTTTTAGGCGCATTCAATACGGTACATGTCTTGGCATCGGGTTCTCGGTCCATTAGATTACTTATATTCCAATCAATAACGGAACCACTTGCGTCGAATACGCAATACGCCATGTTCTTGATACCAATATCAAAACTGATAATACTCATAAATATAGATTGTAAACCTATATTTATTTATATACTATTTTTTGTATTTCGTTCGCGAATAATATCTGCCTTTGATATCATATATTTACGATATTCGGCATTTGTTCTGATGTTTTCGCTACGTAGCAATTTGCTATTATCGTCCATTTCTTCTATGGGCTTTTGGAAAGGCGTAACGATCGGTTTCAATGCTAAAGTATTATCGTATTTGGCATATTGACGTTCCATTTGATTTATATATTATATTGATAAAAGTTTATTTCTCCAATAGCTTGAGTAATTCGGTCTTGGTGAGTTTATTCGCATTTGTAGTGAGACCCTGCGAAGAAACAATATGCTTCAGTTCAGCAACCGTAAGTTTTTTGTAATCAGTGCTCGGAATTTCTATCTTGTGGATCGTCGGCACTGGTTCCTCGGCATCCAATTCAATAGCTGCGTCATCTGAATCAGATTCATTGGATTCAATTATCTCAATCTTGCTACCAATATCCATGTTAATAATCTTAACTGATTCAACTTCTTTCTCCTTCTCCTTATCCTTCTCCTTCTCCTCCTCCTCCTCCTCGTCCTTGTCCTCGTCCTCGTCCTCGTCCTCGTCCTCATCATCATCCTCGTCCTCGTCCTCATCATCATCCTCATCATCCTCATCATCCTCATCCTCGTCATCATCATCCTTGCGAGCCATAGCAGAGTATGATGACATCATTGGATCCATTCTCGCGCAAACCCCGCCACCAGATTGCTCTTGACAAGCGGATTTCACCGCCTTCAACTCTTTAACTAAATTCTGAACGATATCAAACATGGTATCACATTTCTGTTCCATAGAACTTACACGCTGTTTGAAATGATAGACAAGGAGAACAATCAAAACAAACGTGATTCCTAAACTCAAGAGGAAGAAAGACTCTATAAAATTAAAGGCACCCATAATTTTTATTATAAATGTATAAAAAAAACGCTTATTACAAACGAATATATATCTTATAAATATATACGCAAATGGAAAACGTTCAACCAAAATATATGACTTTAGACTCCACACCAATCCAGTCTACACCAATCCAATCTACATCAATTGAATCATTTAGCGGAAAGAATCTTATAATCATCGTATTGCTAGTTCTATTATCGTTGTCGTTTTTCGGCGTCAACCTGTTAGACTACATTAGCAATGCGATAAAGACGTTTATTGCTATATTTACTCCTATTATAACGCCTATTTTATCTCTGTTTGGATATACGGCAGGAACAGTTATTAATACAACGGCTGATGTAGCGTCCGATGCCGTCAAGACGGGGATTGATGTTGCGGAGGGAACAGTACAGAGTGTAGGAAATTTACTCATATCAGCTAGCAAAGGAGGCGTAAATACAACTGAATTGGATCGCGCGTTAAATTTAGCTAAACCTAACGTAGTAAATGATCCGGATAACGACACTACTGCTAATCCGATACAGGGTCCAATTTCCAATAATAAAATTGGCTGGTGTTTAGTTGGGGAAGTCGCAGATCGTCGCGGATGTATTATGGTGGATGATGAGGCGAAATGCATGTCAGGTCAAATATTTCCTTCCAAGAAGATGTGCCTGAATCCGACACTCACCCAAAATACTCAAGAGTAAACTAAATAAAAATATTATTACATGATGGTATTATATGGAGATACCATCATGGGCGTTTGCCAGTGCAGGCAAGTCGTTAATATGTTCCAAACCAGAATCACTCATAGTTGCTGATACAAAAGTTAAAACTCCTATGCCTGTAATGGATACATTTTACGATGAGATTATAGATGTTATTAATGACATGATACCTAAACAAAATTCACTAATAAACTTACTTATAGAATTATACATCTGAAATATAATATGGCACTCTTGGTGAAACAGACGTCGGAGAACTAAACGTACAATTCACTAGCGAATTTGTAGCAGTTGTAGTTACATTCATATACACTCGTGTATTAAAACTACTGTAAGTTCCCGTTTTGTAAGATGTAAGCTTAAATTTAACCTTAACTTTATACACATACCCATTCATCGTAGGAAGAGTAAGATTTGTAATATTCAAATTACCAATATACTTCACACCGCTGAATTGCTTGGAAATAGAAGGACTTGGATTTGTAACGGCATAACTCACTGTTTTAGATTTTAATTCGTTTAATGTTGTTATATTGGGTAAAATTTGAGAGGTTAATAAATAATTGGCATCATTATAATATACGGATACCTCAACACTATTAAGGCTTATATCGCCAACTATACTTGCACCAGTTGCATTACCATCAACGTATATCCCTATAGGGGTATTGATTGAGAACGTAGTAGTGAGTGTTTCAATCTTATTTATAGCAAGATCCAACAGAACAGTTTCTATAGAATCATATGAAATAATGTCATCCTTAGTAGCATCAATCCATTTACTGGTATCTTCTGTATTAATAATACCTAATGATGCAGTATTCTGTGCGTAGTTGTATAGTGGAACTGTAGGATCATATTGGAGTGTTATAACTGGTCCTGGAACACCAGATGATGAAGATAACGACGGGAGATATAAATCACTCGTACAGGTTGTAGTTGCGGTTCTCCCAACAGCGCTTGCAAACTTCTGAGCTTTGGTTAGTTTATTTGTCTGAGTAGAATTTTTATTGTATTGTAATATCTCCGCTTTGCGTCGCATATCAAGCTGCGACTGTGTATAATTTGTATCTAAATATGGGTTTTTAACACCATTAAACCTAAGCGGCGGCATCATCATCTGAAGAAATGCTGTGCGCTGCTGGAGTGTATCGCATGTATTATCTGCCATAATATAATAAGGTGTTATATTATATTATGTTATGCTTGTGGTTGGAACCATATGCTAGATAAATAATCAAACTTCGTGTCGCGCTGATTAGTGGCGCTAGTCATAGTCGGCCCAGCCATAGTAATGTTGTTAATCTGGAAAACATTCAATGCAGTGTTGAAATATCGAAGATCTGAGAGTTGCCCGTTAAACTTTCCGATAACAACATCGCCGTAATTCTGTTTCGGTACATTTGTAAATACATAACGTTTTGCAACTGTTCCATTCACGTAAACGTCCATGATCTTATTCTGCATACGAATGACAACATTGAACCATCGGTTAAGAGGTATATCTGTTAATGTTACAGTAGGCGTGGTGGTATTATCGGCAGCAACCACAGAGTCCATAAAGATTGAAATTGTGCCAGAGTCATTAGCCCCCCTCTTAATTGTCATCATTGGTCCCTTCTGAGTAGCATCATTGCCTTTGTTGAATATAGGCGACTCTTCAGAAGGTAATTCGTTTATATTCAACCAAACACTCCAAGTGAATTCAATTCCTTTGGAAGCATTATTGGATCGGTATATTGTTACCGAATTAGAATTTTTAGGATCTTGAGGTACACGAACTTGGGTATTACCATTTATTAATCCTTTTATTACATACGGCGAAAGATCGGGACGCAAGAAATAACTAATAAGATAAACCCCTAAATTCATCAACATTATGAATACTATTAAAACTAAAAGCAAAAATACGAACTTGGATATAATGCTATTAGAATTTACGAATTCACTGCTCGCAGTACCCAAATCGGCATTAGATGTAAAACTGGATAATCCGGATGTTATATTATTGGTAGCACTTGAGATGGCATCTGAAACACCCGATTGTATACCAGAAGCTTGTTCTACTAATGGTTTATTAAAATCCATCTATATAATTATAATGGATATAATTACCACAAAGAAATGGAATTCGCGAGAACATTATCCTTCATTAGCGAAAGGTTAACATTGTAGCGGTTCGCTAAACTAGTGATGCCGCGCTTGGAACCGCTTCCCTCCATGTATAATCCCCACGCGGTTTGAGGGTCAGACGGAGAGAGAACGCGACTAAATTTCGTCATGTATGTGCCAGGTAGAACTCCAAATGTGATCGGAGACTCTCCATCTGGCACGTGACGTTTGCTAGCAGTTGTGTCTATGACGGACTTAATCAACTTTCCATCTAAATACATATCAATTGTAGAATTATCTACACTCACTGTAACAAGTACCCACTTCTGCAAAGGGAAATTATTGGTAATCTGATATGGTATTATGTCCGCACCTGTTGTTCCAGCATCATTGTTTCCGATCCTACGATATAATTTGAGAGACAAAGTAGATGTAGATCCGTTAATGAATAATCCGAGGTCATTCTTGCGATTGAATATCGGTACGTCCGAAGTTCCAGTGAGAGGCTTGTCCATGTAAACCCAAATATTATATGTATACCTAGTAGCATCGGGCCTAGTAAGACTACTGGCGCTGATGTCAGCGGTCTTGTCCTTCATGTCAACCTCCTTGGATATGGAGGTTGTGGTAGAAAGGGAAGTCATTATCATGTATGCGATTACTACAATAAGCAAGGTCGCGAGGAGAATAATTAAGTAATCCATTTGTATATATAAATTCACATTATTTTATTTATCGGCGGATTTATATTATACATCAAATTGTAATTTTGCACTATTTGCGCTTGTGTAAGCGGAGCGCGGTAATATTTGACATTACAAATCGCGCCATATAACCCATTGGTGCTTCCAATCTTAATTTCACTGGTACTTCTATTATCGGAGGATAAACGTTTACTACTCACGAAGGTTCTCTCTAAATTTCCATTAATGAAAATATCCACAGTTCTATTTTGATTGAAATTTAATACTATATTATTCCATTTTTGATTTGGTAGACTTATTTCATACGTGTCTTCGTTAACTGTGAATCTATATTTATCCTTACTTGAGTCTGATTTAATGTACTCTACTTTTGGATAGGAATCGCCATACGAGAATATGTGTGCTTTCTCAGTAGATGAAGCCTGTTGATTCAGATATACCCAGGCAGATATTGAGTAATTTGTTCTCTTACTAGTTTTATCACCATTGTCCTGTGTCTTAAAAGTTTTTGAAACTGGTATATCTAAAAATACAGGTTCATTTATAATTTGTACGCTATCATCCACCAGCTTTGACGCAAATAGCATAGGCAGAGCGAAATAAATTGCCACCAGTACAGCTTCAATTGCTAATAATATGAATGTTACGCTGGGTGTTAAATCGTACTGCTGCTTGAAATACTTAACAAGATCCTCAAGCAGACAAGGTACGTAAACAATCAAGTTTAATACAAACCCGAGCCAATCTGTAGAATTATTCAGATATCTCCCAAACATGGTATTTGCAAATGATATTCCGACGACTATAATAGATAACATAAGACTGATCTCTACAATGTTTATGGCAACACGAGTAGTGGGATCACGAGAAGCACGATCAAATATATCAGACCGTTTTAAATAGTTCTGGTAGAACTCAACAAAAATACCACCAAGTATAAATATCGCAATAATGCCTATCGTAGCGCCCCTTATGAATATGCTTGATTTATCAGTAAACAACTTAAACAATGATATACCAACAACAATCATTACTACAGAAATAACGGCTGCATATGACTGTGTTTCGGAAACACCAATGTCGGATGACGTATAGAACAAACTCAGCACCATAATTATTAATAAAACCATCAACATTGCTTGACTGCTGTTAATATCATATTTTGTAAGAAGACCTGACATAAATGAAGGTTCTGACATAATTTACCTAAACGTCTATATATTACTATTATAAATTTTCAATGGCAGTTTTCTTACCGTGACAATCTCTGCATAGAGCAATGAGATTATTCACATGATTACTTCCACCATTTTCCAAACGGATTGTATGATCAACCTCAAACCAAGCTGGCAATTGTTTCTGACAATCACCGCAATGCCAATTTTGTCGTGCTGCCACAAACTTCTTTTTTGTCTCACTAACTGATCGCTTTGTAGCAGTCTTTACGCCACCCCCATCAACTTGAACGTCTCCGCCCGAGTTCATTATACGATTCTCGTATTGATGTGTACGCGGACCATTGAAATCTTGCTTTGCAGTGAAATCCAATATAGGAGAAATCATATTACTTGTACTTTTATCTATTGGTAAATATTTCAGATACTCATTTGACGCTACTAACATGGTTTGTGCTTTTTCCGGATTTTTACGCATCAACCAGCATAACATATATCCAACAAATGCCACACCGAACATCTGATAGTATTTCTTCCACGACAGTGCAAGCTTTACGTATTTTCCATCAGTATGTATATTGGCTATTATAAATAGGGTTATAAGGAATATAACGATCTCGAATCGCATTTATATATATAACAGAGATCTAAGATTCCTTTGCTAGCGTATATATTAAAAATATACAACTCAACGTTAATCCAGCGTATATGTAATGTTTTTTGAGATTTAACGTCTCGCTTAATATGAATGGTTTGTTTTTGTAATAAGAGTTATAAATGTCAACTGACTTCAAAAATGATATCTCTTCTTTTCCGAGCGATACATTCACTTTATTATGTATGAAATGTACCCATCTGATGAATGACTCGCGCGAATCCAGATATGGAGTTACTGGATACTTATCCAACAAATTGCTAAATTTATTACCAATATCGGATACAGGTATAAATAATGGCATATTCTGTATTAAATCATAGTATTTGCGTTTTGTAACTGCATTCGGTGTTTCGGGATAAGAATGTGCTATAGTGTGCAGAAAGAACCAATAATGCGGGCCCCATACATCTGGATCAAAATTCATGTATGGCAAAGTATATAGAACATTGGTATTATATATATGCAGATTGAATGAATAAAAATACAAATTGTAATAACTGTGGTAAACCAGGACATCTATTCAGTAATTGTAAGATGCCAATTACCAGTTCTGGTGTTATCGCATTCCGAAAATCAAAAGATGGATCTTCATATGAATACTTGTTGATTCGTAGAAAGGAAACTCTTGGGTATATTGACTTCATGCGCGGTAAATATTCGGTAAATAACAAAGAATATATTATGAACATGATGAAACAGATGACGAATTATGAGAAAGAACGATTATCATCAGTTGGTTTTGATGAGTTATGGAAAGACATATGGGGTGAAGGTTTTTGTAATAGTCGGTATAAACTAGAGGAGAGCGTATCACGAGACAAACATAGCTCATTAGTTTCTGGAATTACACTTAAGAATGATTATTACACGCTTAATAGCATTATTGAAGACTCACGAAAATACGGCGAGTGGATGGAACCTGAATGGGGATTCCCGAAAGGTCGTCGGAATAATAACGAGACAGACTATGATTGCGCGATTCGTGAGTTTTGTGAGGAAACTGGTTATAATGATGATGCTATCAAACCAATTCATAATGTCATTCCATTTGAAGAGATTTTTACAGGATCTAACTATTTGTCATATAAACACAAATACTTTCTAGTGTATATGGACTACAAAGACACTCTGAATATGGATAGTTACCAGCGTTCTGAAGTATCTAAGATGAGTTGGTCGAGTATTTCAGATTGTTTATTGAAGATACGCGATTACAATTTAGAAAAAAAGCGAATCATAACAAACGTAGATGTGTGTTTAAAACAATTCGCTGTATATCAATTATGATATAAACGACATATTTATATATTCGTTATATATATATGCCTCCCAAGAATAAAACACAAAAACATCAGAAATGTCCGCCGGAAATATGTCCGACGGGAGAATGTCCTAGAAACATGCGATGGAATGTGAAAACACAAAAATGCCTAGTGAAACCGTATGAATATTGGGGAGTCAAAAAGGATATAATGAATGGTATACGAAAAATACCTGAAGATGTAAGAGATATGGTCGGCGAAGAAATCTACAAAACAAAATATGAAGATGAGGCAGTTAAACGAGGTGAAAAAATTGTATTAATGCCGGTTCCTAAAAACTTACAACCCGTTGTAATTCAGAAACCGCCGCCGCCTGCGCCTATTGTTGCACCGGTGGTAGATGATAAGGGTCCAATTGTTGTTCGCAAACCATTTAAGGTATCTATTTCTAAAAAATCTCCGATTATTGTTCGTGTAGAAACTCCAAAGGCGCCTATAGAAGAATCATCATCCGAGGAAACGTCCTCATCTGAAGAAGAAGGCGAGGAAACGTCCTCATCCGAAGAAGAAGGCGAGGAAACGTCCTCATCCGAAGAAGAAGGCGAGGAAACGTCCTCATCCGAAGAAGAAGATGCCGGCGAAATGCCATATGAAGAAAATGCCGAACACAGTTACTTATACCCACATTTAGATGACCGGGATTTTGCCTTGAAAATAGCTAAGCGCAAGGAATTTAACGATTATCAGTATGATGACAGTTTGAAAATCCCAGATCGCAATAACGGAGAAGGGTCGGTTGGTTCTATAGAAGATATAGAAAAACAAGCTACTAAATTATGCAGTGCTGATTTTGAGCTCATGCCACATCAAACGTTTGTCAAGAACTTTATGTCCCTGCAGACACCATACAATAGTTTATTGTTATATCATGGTTTAGGTACTGGAAAGACGTGTTCCGCAATTGGGGTATCCGAAGAAATGCGTGGATATATGAAACAAATTGGATTAAAGAAATCCATTATGATCGTCGCATCTCCAAACGTACAAGATAACTTCATATTACAGCTATTTGATGAACGTAAACTAAAACTTGAGGATGGCATATGGAATTTAAATACATGCGTTGGTAATTCGCTATTGAAGGAAATTAATCCAACAGATACCAAAGGAACCGAGAGTGACAGAGAGAACATAATAAGCCAGGTAAAATCAATTATACGCCAATATTATGTGTTTATGGGATACACTCAGTTTGCTAACTTTATAAATGAATCCATTGAAATAAAGGGCGATATGGATTATTCTGAAGAAGATAGAGAACGCATTAAGAAACAGCGTATCAAGAATATATTCAACAGTCGTTTGGTAATAATTGATGAGGTTCATAATATACGTACTACGAAAATAGATGGTACTCGCAAACCTGCCGATTTACTTATGGAAGTCGCAAGAAGCACAGATAGTATGAAACTCTTATTGTTGTCCGCTACCCCTATGTATAACTCATATGAAGAGATTATATGGTTGACGAATCTTATGAATCTGAATGACAAGCGCAAGGCGATCAAAACGTCGGATATATTTGGATCGGATGGTAAATTTATCCCAGGCAAAGGAGAAGATTTGCTACGTAAGAAATTAAACGGATACATATCGTACGTAAAAGGAGAGAACCCATATACATTTCCATTTCGAATATACCCAGAAAAGGACGTTTCTATCGCGTACCCAACCGTTCAAATGAACCAGAAACCGATTGAACCTGATAAGACACTTCAACATATACGCTTATTCACTAATGGAATTGGCGAATATCAATCCAAGGTATACAAGATGTGCATTGATAACTTACACAAGCGCGGGGAAGACGAGGACAAAGCATTTGAGGAGAAGGAGTCATTTGGTTATTCTCTCCTACAAAAACCATTGGAGGCATTGAATATAGTATATCCCTCTGATGAGTATGATCCAAATGCCGAATACACTGTTGAAGAGGAAACTAGTTTAATACAGAACATGATCGGCAAAACCGGGTTAGCCAATGTGATGAAAGATTTTGAGTATAAATCCGATAAGTATGGGCGTATTTTCAGTCCCTCTGAACTTCCGAAATACAGTGCGAAGATTGCGAAATTTTGCGAGATTGTAAAGAAGTCTGAAGGCATTATTCTTATATACACGCAATATATTGATGGAGGCGCGGTGCCAATTGCGCTTGCGCTGGAAGAAATCGGATTTGCACGTTATAGTTCAGACAAAAGCGCAAAATCGCTATTCAAAACTCCACCAGTTCCGCCGATTGGATACAAACCAAACGCAGAAGAGTCATCGCAGGCAAGATATGTCATGATTACAGGTGATGCAAAATACTCACCAAACAACAATGAAGACCTCAAATACTTGAATAGTGATGAGAACATGGACGGTAAATTAGTCAAAGTTGTAATCATTTCACGCGCAGCGGGAGAGGGAATTGATTTCAAGAACATCCGTCAGGTACATGTATTGGAGCCATGGTACAATATGAATCGTATAGAGCAGATCATTGGTCGTGGAGTACGAAATCTGAGTCATTGTAAGTTAGAGTTCGCGAAACGCAATGTGGAAATATTCTTACACGCAACTTTGTTAGGTACAACGGAAGAGTCAGCGGACATGTACGTCTACCGTTTGGCAGAACAAAAGGCAATCGCAATTGGACGGGTAACTCGTGTTCTCAAGGAGGTGGCTGTAGATTGTCTACTGAATATCAGTCAGACGAATTTTACAACTACTATGTTGCAAAAAATTATTCAGAATGTAACTGTAACATTATCATTGTCTAGCGGCGGAACTAAAGAGTATGAAATCGGAGATAAACCACGAACCGAAATATGCGATTATATGGATAATTGTGAAATTAAATGTTACCCTAATGAAACGCCTCCTAGTAGCGATGAGATTAAACGTGACACCTATAGTATTGAATTTGTTGAAGGAAATAATACTAGAATAATACAGCGTATTCGCGATCTGTTTAAGGAGCGTCATTTTTACACAATCAATGATATTATAGATGAAATAAATAAAGTGAAGAAATACCCAAAGGAACAAATATATTCATCACTTACGCGGATGGTTGATAATTCTAATGAATATGTTGTTGATATGTATGGACGTCTGGGACATATAGTTAATAATGACGACACATATTTATTCCAGCCAGTAGAAATTACTGATGTAACAGCCTCTGTATATGAGAGGATTACGCCAGTTGATTTTAAACACGAGAATATTTCAATTCAATTACAGAAACAAAAACGAGCAACAGTTAACCAGAATAACTACACACAAATCGTTAAGAACCTGACTGATCTTTTTGTAATTGCATTCTCCTCGGATGACTCTAATGATAACTGGTATTCTGCATTCAATTCGGTGCGAAAACATGTTATTACAGAATATGCATTTTCAGAAATCCAACTGAAGAAACATTTGGTATATCATATGATTGATAACATGCTTACATCCGATAAGATTATAATATTAAATGCGATGTATAACCGCGGTGTAATTGGATCTGAAACTGAGATAGAAAAACTTATTCGTATGTACTTTGATACAAATATAATAACTGCGGATAATGGCGATATTGGAATTAGTTTAACAACTGACAATAAGTCAACGCGAATTTACCATCCGTCAGCTGATGGATGGGTTGAAGCGCAATACGTAGAAACGGCCAATATAATACGATCAAAGGATTATAGGACAAAATACGTATACCGAAAACAGATATTAAATGATGTAATTGGATTCACAGCATGGTTTGAAAAGGGAACGCGCAAGCGAGAATATGTATTTAAAACAAAATACAAGAATGCAGAAAGAAACAAACTCGGCCGAGTCACATGTAGCGCATTGGCGGAATATACACGTCCTATACTAAATTCACTTGTAGGCGAGTCCAATAAATACAATGCAAAGAGTGTGAAAGAATACAAAATTAATACCACAATGAAGATTTGCGTTCTAATGGAAGTTTTGATGCGCGAATTTAACGATACTAAGAATGATAGGGTCTGGTATTTAAACAACGAACGCGTTTTGATTAATGGGATATATGAGATGGACGCGGAAAATTGATTTCTTTTTATACAATATATAACAAGACAATACACAAAATGGCACAACCGAATAACGAAAAAATATATGGAGTATACATTAAGTCGGTTCTCAACAAGAAAATTGTATTATCTATCACGGAGGTAGGAAGTAATACTAAGAAAATTCTAGAGGAAAAGATCACCTCCGGAGTAGAGGGAAAGTGCATTGCCGAGGGGTTTATTCGTCCGGGGTCGGTGAGAGTGCTGAGTTATTCTTCGCCTGTGGTACATGGAGATGAGGTTGAATTCCAGACGGTGTTTGAGTGTATGATTTGTCATCCAGTTGAAGGCATGAAGATAGAGTGTATAAGCAAGACCATAACCAAGGCTGGCATTCACGCACAGGTAGTAGACACAAATGAGGTTGTGCCGGTAACCATCTTTATTGCGCGCGATCACCACAACACCGATAAATACTTTAATACAATTAAGGAGAACATGGATATTGTTGTAAAGGTCATTGGCGTTAGATATGAATTGAACGACCCGTATATATGCGTAATCGGACAACTAATAGAAAAGAAGATCGTACAAGTGAAAAAGCCAAGGATTAAAGTCGGTGGAGATAGTGATTTATTAATATAAAAATTCATATAAATATTAAATTCATTTACAAACAAGAATGGAGTTTGATTTAGAAGCGATTAAACAGAAGGTTGAGTCGCTTGCGAAGATTCATCAGATAGAGATACTGCGTATTTTGAAAAACTCGCCTGGGAGCAAGATCAATGAGAACAAAAGTGGGGTTTTTGTAAATCTATCTTTTTTGCCGAAGGATACAATCGCCAACATCACGCAATATATTCAGTATATCCAGGAGCAGGAGCGAGCATTACAGACGATTGAATCGCAAAAGAATGCATTCAAGACCGAATTTTTCAAAGAAGATGTAAGCGAACGAGCGTGAATAATTATATAGCATATTATATAATTATTAAATAACACGAATTCAAAAGAATTTAAAATAAACAGCATTAAAAATATATAATGTACAAATGCTGTTTAGTTACAATTTGTATAGGAGAAAATTATCTTCAACAATACAATAACTTATTCAGGCTATCGCAAGAAAGATATGCAAGGAAATGTGGATATGATTTCAAGATAATCACCGATTTTATTGAAGAACCCCACCATTTTTCTGTAATTTCATTTAACAAAGCTTTAGTATGCGATTATAACTGGGATACTGAGTATGATTTCATTATATTTGTAGATGCCGATATAATTATAAATGAGAATACACCTCCTATACATAATTCTTACGATTTTGGTGACAAAATAGGGGTTGTTACACAATCTCAGCCTAATCTTGAAGCAAGAATTGAAGGACAGAAACACAAAGGTTATGAAGCAACTGCGAAAGAATATTATAAATTAAAATCCAATCATGATATTGAAACCGATCATATAATTAATACAGGCGTTATAGTACTTCAACCCAAAAAGCATAAACTATTTATGAGAAATATATTCAATAAATATTCACACAATCAAATAAATAATAAGGCCGGTTTTCATTACGAACAGTCAGTCATTGGTTATGAAATACAGAAGAATAACATGTATTTTTTTATGGATATGAAATGGAATGCACTATGGGCTAATAATAAGTATTACTTAAATGTTATGAAAAAACAGAATGTATCTTTACAAGAGTTTTACGACGATAATTATTTTATACATTTAGCCGGACATTGTGATTTTCATCTAGTTCATACTATTGTATAATAAGTGATTCAAATAAGTTTATATAAAAATAAAATAATACCAAATATTAAAAGTATATGTTTAGCATTATTGCAGCTATATCTAATGCGAATGGAATTGGTAAAAATGGTAAGATCCCTTGGAATGAACCTGTAGATATGAAGTATTTCAAAGAGATAACTAGCAAAGTTACTGATGAATCGCGACAAAACGCAATTATCATGGGTAGGAGAACATTTGAAAGTCTCAATGGTCGTAGTCTGCCAAATCGCAGGAACATCATCATATCATCAGATTGTAATAACAAGATTGACTGGTTTACTAGTTTACAGAGTGCGATTGATTATTTGTGGTATGATAAAAGCATTGAGAAAATTTTTGTAATAGGCGGAGGTCAATTATACCAGGAAGCTATTAGGCACCGTGGGTGTAATGAGCTATATATAAATCGCATCAATACAGATGCAGAATGTGATGTGTTTTTTCCTGATATAAGTGAAGACGTATACGAGTTACGCAGCGAACAACCGTTATCATCAAACGTAACCGCACTGCATTATCGTAATAAATATCCGAAATGGGGTTAAAGACAAGACCATATAATAAGTAACCACATGTCTGGAATATACCATCAAGTATTCGTCAACTATTCGTATGACACTCCCGAAAAGATCGGTCTCCTAGCGAGACATATGTATACGAAGGCGAAACCCGTAGTTGTAACAGAGAAAGAAAAAGTAATTGTACCGGTTGAGAGGGGTATGGAAAAAGAGAAAGAAAAATGCGATGTTTATTATCCAGAAAAGAAAGACACGTTATTTTGGTGTCTGTATATTGCTAAAAATGGATTGAATGCATATAATGCGATTACACAGGGTTATAGCAATATTGAAATGGAAGAGAAACAGAAGATCATGGAATCCATTAAGACTCAACCTAGCCGATTGAAGAATACAAATGTAAAAATCACAAATGTAGCCATACAAGAAATTATGTCTGATATTATTACAAATGCGGCGCTATCCGTTTCTACTCTAATTGCAATGGCAGTTTTTTATAAAACGAGAATAATCCTTACGAAGGATAAGAAGTTTTATATAAATATATGCCCGACCGATGAGTACGAACATACACTCATTTTGCATAAGAATGCAAAGGGTGATTATGGCATTGATACTTGCGTTACTGAGGGAAAGATCCAGGAAATTGAGACCGAGCAAATACGCTTACACCGATATGATAGACCCCTAGACGCAATTTCTAATTTCTCGGTGGACGAATTGAAAAAATTATCTATCCGTCTACACATAGACCAGACCATAAAGTACAAGAAGAGTGAATTATACCAGGAGGCAACAAGACGTTGTCTGTGGTAAAATTGATTGGATAAAGAATATTAAAATAATATGTAAAAATACTATATATGGAAAAAGAAGCGAAAGCCCCGAAATCGGATGGCAATCGTCGTTTAGAGTTTATGATCAACCATTATTTAGCGAGTAATCCGTTTAGCGGTCGTCCTGATGGTAAGATAAATGAACTTGAGATCCGATTCGGTACCGATACTAAAAAGAACAAGATTACACAGATTGATTACGAGAATGTAGTCAAACGATTATATCAGTGCGGGTTTAAGACGGATAATCCTGATGGTATGCATTCGCTGCGTGTGTTTCATGAATATACTGATAAGACGTCTGGAAACTCTATAATGAGTAACATTCGCGGTGAAATCATCGGAATAGATCTCATTCAGGAGTACTGTAGAACGAACAGTATCCAGAAAATATTGGATATGCCGTCATCCACAAACGACAAGGTCATTTTCACACAGAAGACGCGACCTAAAACGGAGGACGGCGTTACCATTGAAGCAGCTGACTTCAATGATTTCAATATTCGTATTGCGTATCAACTAGAACAGATCTTCACTGCTCGTTCCCCTATCATTCGCGGAATCATACAGAAGTGGACCGATGCGAAGAAGACATTTCGTCATATGAACCGCGTTCGTTTCTATCATGATACATTGCCGTTCTACGCTGACCTTAGTATCGTTAGGAAATCAAAAACGACTAACAAGGGAATACCGATGAAATTCTATACAATTCAGGATGCTGGAGTCCTCACAAACCCCGAGTCGTATGAGATAGAGATGGAGGTAGACAATTCCAAGATCGGCATTGGAACAGAATACAACGACAGCAAAAAACTGATTAACGCGATTCGCCAGGCGATCCGAATTATTATGGGTGGTATCCAGGGTACAAACTATCCGATATCATACGCAGTAAAAAGTGAAATTCAAACAGAATATATGCGTCTTCTGTATGGTGATCAATACCAGTCTGGTTGGGTTCTTCCTCACCACTTCGTAGGACCATCATCTATGACACTCCAGATGCAGAATGTTATGCAGTTGGATGCGAACTCAAATCTGCCGAACATACGCAAAAACTACACAGTAACTGACAAGGCTGACGGAGAGCGCAAGCTTCTATACATAAACCAGAAGGGACTCATGTATATGATTGATACTAATATGAATGTTATATTCACCGGCGCAAAAACGACAAACGAAGAATTCTTTGAGAGTTTATTGGACGGCGAGCATATTAAAAACAACAAACGTGGTGATGCGATCAATTTGTATGCGGCATTTGACATATATTATATCAATAAAAAGAGTACTCGTGAATTTGCTTTTTACAACAATGACATCTCTAACGTAGAAGCCAGCAAACAAAGGTACCGTCTTAACCTATTGAAGCAGTTTGTGGAACATCTTAAATTCACCAGCGCATGCGAGTTCGTACTTAAATGTAAGATATTCTATAGCGATACAGCATCCAAGACGATCTTCCAGTGCTGCTCCAAGATTCTTTCGGACATTGAGGACGGAATATACGAATATAATTCGGATGGGCTCATATTTACTCCGTGCAATACCGCAGTTGCAAGTGATAAGGTTGGTGTAGCAGGTAAACTGACGAAACCTCTATGGGTCCAATCGTTCAAGTGGAAGCCAGCCGAATTCAACACCATTGATTTCCTGGTATCACTGAAAAAGGATAAGAGTGGAAATGATGAAATACACAACATATTCCAAGACGGTCAAAACGTACAGGGCAGTAAGAATATTATCCAATATAAGACGCTCATATTACGGTGTGGGTTTGACGAGTTGGACCGCCGTCATGGGTTTGTCAATCCATATGAAGATATAGTTCAGAACAAGGTGATTGAATATGACACTTCTAATAATCGTGATCGTTATAAGCCAGTCCCATTCCAACCTACTAACCCATTTGATACAAAGGCATGCTTTGCGAACATAATGCTTGTGGAGGATGGCGCTAAGGAACTAAGCATGTTTACTAAAGAGGGCGAATATTTTGAGGAAGACACCATTGTTGAGTTTAGTTATGATACATCTAAACCCGCTGGTTGGAGATGGACTCCGCTGCGCGTCCGTTACGATAAGACAACCGAATTGAAAAATGGACTTAAGAATTATGGCAACGCATACCATGTTGCAAACAGCAACTGGCAATCCATACACAACCCAATAACTAAGGAAATGATAAGTAGCGGTTCCGGCATACCGGATTATATAGAGGAATCAGGTGAAGAAGAGAATGGCGCGGCGAATGAGGGTGTATACTATAATCGTGTCGGTAATGAGACGAATTTAACGAGGGGTCTGCGCGATTTCCACAATTTATATGTGAAGAATAAGCTCATTACCAGTATAGCGAATAGGAATGATACTCTTATTGACTACGCTGTCGGTAAAGCTGGAGATTTGAGTAAATGGAACAATGCGAATTTGTCATTCGTTTTCGGTGTTGATATTTCACATGATAATATACACAATCGTTTAGATGGAGCATGCGCTCGTTATTTGCGCGATAGAGCCACACGCAAAAACACACCTGCCGCGCTATTTGTGAATGGCGACAGTGGCTTAAATATACGTAGCGGTGAGGCATTCAAGACACAGAAAGATAAGGAGATCGTACGTGCTGTATTCGGCAATGGTCCCAAGGATGCTAAGTTTCTGGGACAAGGCGTTTACAACCAGTATGGAACAGGCGCCAAAGGATTTAATATTAGCTCGTGCCAATTCGCGCTCCACTATTTCTTGGAAAGCAAGGCAAGCATGCACCGATTTCTGAGAAACTTGACGGAATGTACGGCAGTCAATGGATACTTCATCGGCACATGCTTTGATGGCAAAACCATCTTCCAACTTCTGCGTGATAAGAACGAAGGCGAGTCGTTCACTATAATGGACGGGGAACGCAAAATGTTTGAACTCACCAAGATGTACTCACAGACTGGGTTCCCCAGTGATGAATCCTGTCTAGGATTTCCTATCAATGTATACCAAGAGACGATCGGCAAGACCTTCCGCGAATACCTAGTGAATTTTGAATACTTTACTCAGATGATGGAGAACTATGGATTTGCGCTTGTAGGAAAACGCGATGCTCCCAAAGAACTACCGAACGGAACCGGACTATTCAGCGAAATGTTCTCTGCTATGGAAATGGAAACGCGGATGGATCCAAGGAAAATATCGGATTACAAGAACGCACATCTAATGACGAGTGACGAGAAACAAATCTCGTTCATGAACCGTTATTTCGTGTTTCGTAAAACTCATAATGTGGATGCTGAGAAGATTCACAAAGCCGTAACTCATAAAACGATTGAAGAACTGGAGGCTACCGCAGCGGAACCAGAACCGGAAAAACCCAAAGTAAAGAAAACTGCTAAGAAAGTTGTTATTGTGGGACCGCCTATTATACACAAGCCGAAATGATATAAACCCTTGCTATAAAATATATATATCCGATGCTATATATATTATTACCCGCAGTAAATAGTTCAATTATAAATAATCTTCAATGCGAGATAGCAAATAAAAATCCAGAACCAACTATATCAAATTCACTATCTTTTTATTTGTATGAGATTAAGAATAAGATAGATGAATATGGCGATGATTGGGATGAGTTCCGTAAATATACAAACCCCTATGAATATATTAATAGCAATGTGCCTGGTAAGTCAAAATGTGTTTCAAAGTACAAGCCACTTTCCCGCTCATATTTTAAGATGCTAGAAATAATGATGACGTTTGATTTGTATGCTCCAAATAACGGTAGCGCATTTGAAAGCAGGACCGCTAAATTGCGAAACTCAACCCCTATCTCAAGTTTTCACCTAGCAGAAGGTCCCGGCGGATTCATTGAAGCGATTGCGAATGCTCGTCGCAACCCGGAAGATAGATATGTTGGAATGACAATACTAGATGATGCAAATGATACGAATATTCCAGCTTGGAAGAAGAGCGACACATTTTTGAAGAATAACCCAAATGTGCGTATTGAAAATGGTGCTACAGGAACAGGTGACATCCTTTGTATGAAAAATTTCAAACATTGTGTAGATAGGTATGGTTCATCAATGGATCTCATTACTGCTGACGGTGGATTTGATTTTTCTACTGGATTCAACTCACAGGAAATAAATATAACTAAGTTGCTATACGGACAAATATGCTATGCACTATGTTTACAGAAGCGTGGCGGTAGTTTCATATTAAAGATTTTTGATTGTTTCATGAATCATACAGTTGACCTGTTATATATTCTATCTTCATTTTACGAAGAGGTTTATATTACAAAACCAAACACGAGTCGCTACGCTAATTCGGAAAAGTACATTGTATGCAAAAAGTTTATATTCTCATCTAATGTAGGATTTATAGCGAAACTTGCAGTGTGTTTTGCGAATGTACTTAAAAGTACTAGTCCGATAAACAGATTTCTCAGTTGTCCGATTGCTTCACATTTTGTAAACAAACTAGAAGAGTTCAATGCCATTTTCGGTCAACAGCAAATTGATAACATTCAACAGACCATCATACTTATAGATAATAAACATAAGAATGATAAAATAGATGTTTACATACGAAATAATATACAGAAATGTACTAACTGGTGCATCACACACAATGTACCACACAATATATTTGTCCGTAGCGCTTGGGACTAGATGTACCTTCCAAATTAGATCGCATTTCTGAATTTCCTTACAGGGCATTGCTTCATTACATTAGAATATGCCGAAAACGTGGGCGTTCTCTTCATAGAATATCCTGTTCGCTCCTTCAGAGTATACCCATACGCCGAAGAACTATAAGCCAATGCATTTGCAGTTTGCGCTCCAAATGCGCTCCTAAAACTAGAGCCTACTGTTGTTATTGTGTCATATTTTTTCCTTAGAAGTCGGTCGCTAGATGAAACGGCACCTTGTACTCCAAATTGCGAGTTGCTTGGTTTATAATAAATGCGTTGGTATCTAGGTTGAATACCAGGATCAAATGAACCTTGTACGGATTGATTTGTTGTGCTAACGCGATTTAGTACATAAGGGTATGTTGTGGATGCTGTATTTACAGTGAATCCTAGCGCATTTCCTATAGTAGTATTTGGTATCAAAATACCAGGTATTTTATTATATGATGCATCCCATGTAGGTGTAGGTGACGTCAACGGCAATGAATATGTAGAGCTCGGGTATTGTGTCGTTGTATTAGCGTTCGCATATATTATTATAGTATTGGATGTGCTATCATACCCAAGCGATAATAAGAACACTTTGGTAAGTGTAGCAGTAGTATAATAATGGAAATTTGCAACCATTCTATTTTGCAATAATAAGTTCAGATCATCAATATCATATTGTCCTGCCGGCACAGTGACTACATTTGCTGTGTTATCAACCCAATAGTACGTGAATGTAGTTGCGGGTAGCGTATATTTCGGGCATTTGTTGATTCCATTAGATTGGTAAATATTAGATATGGCACCAGCTGAACCTGGTTTAGCTGTACTAGAACCATACTTCACATGGAAATACTGATTTTGATCGTACGAAATATTGCGACTATTCATATATTGTTGCGTAGATGTATAGTAATCATTGTTTACGGTTTGTTTCTTTATCATTCCACTGCTTCTAACACGGCGCCTTGCATTGTCAGCCGGAGATAAGAATGCATTACATAAATTTGTGCCGGATGGGTGTTCGCATGTATTTTTTTCATATGTGAGATCGCCCGTATTGGCTAAACCCGTAGTCGTAACAACATTTGTATTTAATATGCCCCCTGGCATATTGTAATCGTCTATCTTCACCGATGTTCTCGGATTACAGCGCCCAATAGTGGTACTGGCAATCTCCTTCCTATAAACCCTTAACGAGTTTGGTAAAAATATACTGGCGGATGATGCAGTTGGCGCCGAATTGAACTTGACGCCAGCGCTCAATTCTTGAAATGTAGCGCCCTTCCATGGAATTATGGTTGTCATTATATATAATAATAGTGTATATATTATAAAATATGAAATTAAATTTCTGATTAGACCTAAATACTATTATACTGGAATTGCTAATAGTTGTATTTAGTCTTGTTATGTATTACAAGACTAAAATAGATTGTATTATTGAAGGAAACACATCGGCACTTGATAACAAGAAATCCAAGTATAGCTATAAAAACGCTTAGTTGGCACTTTATCAAAAGAATCAAGCTCAATATCATTCCACGTTATGGTAATGGTACTATAATAGAATCAGACATGTAAACCGGTACGCCTGCGCTTCACCAACAGTATCCTCATTTACACAATAAAATTAATTTAAGAAAGTAGATAAATAGTATATGCGATATTTGAATAATGAATATCGCATATAAATTAGAACAACTGAATTTACAGAATCTTTTTTTTATGGATAGCAAAAAGAATATAATTATGGATGGTAAATTCACCAAAGTATTATATTCGGATGATCTAATTACTACAAATGGCATATCAATGATTATACCATTTCATAATACCGCATTAGATAAGACATATAACAAGACTATGTTGAAATTTCAAACTACAGATCCAATGAACGCAAAACTATGTAACGAGCTTGCTTGGATTGAGAAGTATATATTAGATTATTATAAGCAAATTACTAGTAATACAAAGGTATCAACGACAACATTGAACGACCATATGAAAAATGGTAATGTGAAAATTTATAGAGATTCTAATTCAAATAGTGTGAAACACGTAATTATAAAGATTTCTGGAATATGGGAAGACCAAACGCGAGTTGGACTTACCTATAAATTTATGGAATCCATTTCGGTTATATAAACATCTTCATTCTTGCTCCCCGCCTACCGCCAATACTAGTAAAGGGAGAGTTGTTACCTGCACGCAAATCATAATTAGAACGCGCTCCAATATTTTCTTCGCGATTTGTATTGAATGCAGTGACATCAACAAAACCAGTATCTTCTACTATTTCGTATTTCAAATCAGATATGCTATTTATGCCTTCTGAAGTTACACCTCTAAAAATATCATATTCAGATCTATTTACGACACGTCCAAATCCGTCTTGCAACTGTAATATGTTTTTATCCATAATTGGATAAAACTGACTGCGATCCAGACGTATTCCAGATTCAATTACACGTCTATTTAGTTCATTGTCTTCATATCCCCAAGCCCAAAAATTAGGGAACCCATTCACGCGCTCAAAATCACCAGCATTCATAGATACAATTCCGCCAAGCGTGTAGGTAAATCCGTAAAAGTGTTTGACTACCCCAGGCATTGTTTCATAATTAAGAAATCCAGCAGTGAATGGCATTGTATCAATATCATTAAACACAAGAGTGATTTTCATATAGTCATCAGGATACAGTTGCTTTACTGTAATAAACCCGATATTTTTCATGGCGCCGCGATTGAATGCCCTATTATCCTTTTGGTGTATATATAGAATACGATACGATTTATCTTCCATAATTCGCTTCATATGTTGTGAGAAAAATTCATAATGTTGTTGACGATCCCTATACGGAACTATAAATATCAACTTTGGATAATCCGTAAGTATTTCCTCTACCTCAAATGTTACTTGTTTAGACATATAATATATTATGAGTATAAAATATTATACTAAATCAATCGTATCTGATTTAAAATGAAAAAAAATGGCGATGGAGCATAAATAATGGAGAAATGTATGGTAATTTATATGATATTGGCGGCATCATTGTCTGGATGAATAGTAACTGCTAAACCAAGTGGTGGCTATAATACATGCTAATAATAATGTATACAATACAGCGAGTTTATACGTATTTAATTTACATAAAATAGTGTAAACAATGAAAAATATACAAACCTTCTTAATTATCGCATATAATTTATGTTTTATCCTATCTCGCACTGGATTTCGACAGAATAAATTCCGCCGAGTTTTTGTACGAGTTATAGTAAAAATAAAATAATTATAATATCAACAGCAACTTTGTATCAAGCGTACTTATCTAGGATACGCTGAGGGATTAATTTATCTTTGATGTTCTCCAGTTTCTTATAACATTTGTTAATTGTGACTTCACTCACCCCGCAGATCGTTTTAATGTCTGATTTGCTGATATTCAGGTTACAGTTCTGCGCAATAAGATACACGATCCCAGCAGCGATTGAGTGAGGGGTGTTGTCATTTATGATACTCTGTTCGTCCACCTTCTTTGCAATAAACGTGGATAACTTTGTGAGCTCAGTGTTGACATTCAACCGACTACAATACCTTTCTATGAACGCGGCCGGTTTAGTTGTTCCGAGCGTTGTCTTCTGGGATGGCTCGTAACTACGTTCTATGTTGTGTAGGATATTCACCGCCATGGAACAGCCGTTCGTGGCACTTGTTTTGTCTAAATGGAATATCTCCGCGATTTCATGCGCTGTTCTGGGACAGCCATTCAGCCGGCAGCTGATATAGATGGACGCAGATTTAATACCATCGCGATTCATTCCGCGAAACATCTGTTGTTCGGAAATGTCCTTGTGGATTGCCATAGCATCATCAATGAATATTTTAGGGATGCCAGAGTTTTGCGCCATAACAGTAATGAATTGGAATTCGTCGTATAGTGATTTCTCGCGGTGGGGCATAGATTGCCACTCGGTCCACTTACGAATTTTACGCATTTCATATGAGGATTTAGACGAACATATCACTTTGCAACCATATGACGATTCTACTAAAAGCGGATTTATGGGATTACCGCACCTGGAGGGATCCTTCGCGTTATTCCTATCGTCAGACCCATAGAACCGCCATTCGGGTGAGTAGTCCAGTGTGTTTGTATATATAATACCGCATGCCCCGTTAGAACACGTCGGAAATCCTTCCTCAGTAATAACCAACGTGCCATTTTCACACATACCACATATACCGGCCTCTTTCATAGTTGGAATGATTTCGGTCGGTTTACTTTCCACGTCAAAAACCGCCCATAGCTTCTCTTTTTCGGCAGTGGATAGTGTGGTTTTCTTTTTCTGAGTTTTTGATACGTCGCTCTTTGTCTTCTTGATAACTATATTTGATGTATCCATTATACTAATTGGGAAATAAATTAATTTAAACCAAACGCAATCAATTTTATCTCGTTGTAGATTATACAGACGTTAATGGATGGTCTAGCTAGTATGGCAGAGGGTATGGCAAAAAAGGCTGCGACAGAAGGTGGTTTGCCAGGTGGCCTCGGCGGTCTTGTAGCTGCTGCCGGTGTACCTGGAGTTGCAGCGTCCAAATCAGATGCGGCAAAAACCAAAGCGTCAAATGACTTTGTATGTGATGAATTCCAAGAGATGTTTAAGAGAAACCAACAATTGTATGGAGAAAAGGTATTTGATAGCCTGGGTAAATACTTTCAAGACGAGCCATCTAAAGCGAAATTGACCGCTATGTTAGAGCAAAATATCGGTCAATATATAAGATCCAGCCAATTCAGAGGAACCACTGCAGCTGTAATCAAAGAGGCAATTGGATCTGTTATGCGCGAATCTCTCAAAAAGGAACTTAAAAATCCGGCGAATTTCAAAGGAATGTGTGGCGAAATATCCAAATTGGCCGTACAACGAAAATATGGAGGCGCTACGCGCACAAATCGCAAACCGAGAAAGAAGACCATTAAACGTCGAAACTAATTTTCTTTTCTACTTTTGCTAAAAGATCTTCACCATATACGGATGGTTTATAACTCTTAATTGGTGTGTATTGTTTTTGATCCCTATTTTGTTGTTGTATTGTCTTTGGGTGTTCTCCTTCTACCTCTGGTTTTTCAACTACATTGCCCTTCTCATCTATCGCCACACCCATCTTCTTTTTAATTTCATTTCGTACATACGACGGCACCCAATTATGCCAAGAAATAAATAGCGTGTTCGGATATAAATATTTAACGAAGAATCCATTGTGTTCCAGTTGTGATACCAAATAACCGGTGCAATCACCCTTGTCATATACGGGTTCTCCCACTATGTATTCTGGCACATTGAACCATATGTGATTATCGCTGCATAGTTTGTTTTTCGCTGTGTACTGAATGCGTTTATGTATTCTGTTGAGGATCTTATTGAAAATTTCCAATTGCTTCAGATCCCGTTTTTGACGTCGCTCGTATAAATCGTCTATGTTTATTTTACCATTATTGGCTTCTTCATGGTCGAATAGGAATATGGATGACATATTTTATTATATTGGACTTATATAATAAAATACATAAAAAGTTTTTACTGGATTGTATAATAATGGAAAATGAAAACAAAATAAAAATAGAACATTTGGTTATTTCAGGAGGCGGACAAACCGGGTTTACATTTTATGGGGTTCTCCGAGAAGCTGCTAAACAGGGGTTCTGGGATATTCAAAACATTAAATCAATGTATGGTACTTCGGTTGGCACCTTCATATCTGTGATTTTATGTTTGAAATATGATTGGGATACCATTGATACATATTTCATCAACCGACCATGGCAAAATATATTTAAAATAGACATATATACCATATTACAGGCATTTGAAAAACGTGGCGTATTCGGAATTGACGTTATGGAGAAGATGTTAGGGCCGCTACTTGCGGGAAAAGATCTTTCCATTGGAGTAACATTGAAAGAATTCTATGATCTCAATGGAATTGATTTGTATTTTTTTGCGACAGAACTAAACACCTTTAAATTGTGTAAGATGTCACATTATACGCATCCAGATTGGCGAGTAATTGATGCAGTATATGCTTCATCCACACTACCCATCATATTCGCACCACTAATTAAGGGTGGTGAGTGTTATGTGGATGGAGGCGTAATGTGTAGTTATCCTATGAAAGCGTGTTTAGAAGCTGGAAACTCGCCAGAATCTATATTTGGTATTAAGAAGTTCTTTGACGGCGCAGAGCTAGTTAGCGAAAAGTCATCGCTATTTGATTATCTGTTGATTATTCTTAAAAATGTAATTGTGCTATTGAATGGATATGAAACTGGTCTTATTACGAATGAAATACTTTTGAATGGTGATCATACGACTTTGGAAAATATGCTTTCATTAGCTTCATCTAGAGAAGAACGTGAGGCAAATATTGATGCTGGTATTGCTATTTTCAATAGGTTTATACAGATGCGAAGGCCATCGCACGCCCATCAGTTGCAAATTCCGACGTCACCAGCTTTGTTGCCAGAAGCAGGGGCAGAACCCCCCGCGTCAGATATATAATTACGGGCGGTTTCGCCTAGTACACCTAAAATCTGCATTGCGGACATACCCATCTTTACACTTTGCAACACATCTCTTGGTCTTAGGATTAATCTCTTTATCTTCGGTACAAATTTTAATCTGCGTGCAATTGAAATTGGCGTTTCGGACATACCCATCCTTACATTTTTTCACACAACGACCCGTCTTAGGATTACGCTCCTTTCCAGATTGTTCGCATGGCGTAAGAGATTCCGCTAAAACAAAAGGTATTTGTGAATCCGGCGTTTCTTCTTTTTGTATTTCGATAGCTGAACTCATAAGCGGAACTATATCGTTGTTTATTATGCGCAATCCATGTCGCCGGAGAATTCCACTATCCGTCAATATTGATTCATATGCCTTCAAAAAGAAGTCGGCATCGCAACGAGCAGATACTTTAGGATTGATAGCATTCAAGCATAGGTTTGTCAGCACTTCATACACCATTGGATGTAAAACGCGTTTGATTGGTCCAAGAATGTGTAATATAGTGAATCCTACTCCATATACATCTGTTGTATTTATGGATTTGAGTAGGAAATCGTTGTATTTTTCTGGGGTTATATCGTTTACAAAGAAATCGTAAAATTGTTGTTTCAAAAATACATTTAGTTCCAATGCCTGTTCCTTGGAAACCATATTTGTTATATATGACAAAAACGTGATTATGTGATCTTTCATACCTGATCTTACCTGGGTGAATATTTTTTCTCGCTGTTCTACAGTCATTTTTGCAAAATTCATATAATTCTTCTTATTTTGAAACATCATTTCCATAGGGAACGACCAATGTGAAACCGCATGATTATTAATAGATTGTATGCTCTTGTTTTTTAGTGTCTCTACCATAGTCATATGTCCGAAATCAATAAAGTTCATCCGTTCTTCCGTCGGGTTATACACAATATTTTGAGGTTTCAAATCATGATGTACTATACCGTTATCGTTTAGAACTTTTATACCCAAAATCACGCGGTGTAATTCAATTAAAAACATCTCAATTTCTTCTTTGGTACGGTCTTTAATGTCGTATAAATAGTCTGCTAAATTAAGACCTCCATCCTTCATGATTAGTAATTTTAGGTTGGCTATATCCTTGCTCTTAATATATTTACATTTATCTATCGCATTAATGGTTTCCGAGTTTAGTGCTGGAGAACACACTTCAGGTTTGCCAAGATGATATTGTAGATCCTTATCTACTTCGTCAATCACATCGTATTCTTTTAATTCAGTTACTGCGTGTCGGACATCCATTGTTTTTGAAAGTTTGCCTTCATATGACATTGCAGGCGCATCTTTACATTTTAAACTTGGTTTATGGACGCAACCATATGCGCCCTCACCAATTACAACTGACGTCATCTTTATTTATATAGTAAATAAAGATTATATTTATTCGGGAGTGATTACAGTAGTCACGAATTTATGTAGCGAGTCTTTCGTGATTTTAGAATCAAATTCAATCGTCTCGCCACCATCAATCACCAGTTTTACTGTAGGATATGATTGAATGTCGTATTTCTTTATCATAACGGCAATGTTCTCGTCCTCGCCATCCTCCGTGCAATTTACATCTACGCATTTCAACTTGTACCCATTAATTTGCTGTCCGTTGTAGGCGTCCTTGAATTTTTTCCATTGCGGGAGAGCAGTCTTACAATGAGGACACCAATCCACATGGAACAACATTATAGTCGCACCTCGGTTTGTACGGTCTGCGTTTGCCACATCAGCGAACTTGGTTTTCGTAACGACGTCCTTCGTGTATTTCTTGTATCCATAATAGCCAACAACAGAGAACAACAAGAAGAGTATAACTACAAGTACAATCCAAAAATAGGGCCTTACGAGGTTTAGGATGGTATCAACGATCTTTGACATTAGTGTATATACTAATTGATATATATAATTTTACGCAACTAAACTATTCTCCTTATAATATAAAAATGGCGAAAACCAGGAAAAATCGTGTTTTTTCGGATTCGGAATACAACAGCAACGATGGTATGCTTACAAGTGTATGGGGACCGAGCATGTGGCACTTCCTACACACCATGAGTTTCAATTATCCAGTTAATCCTACCATTGATGATAAACACCATTATCGCGATTTCATTCTTAGTCTGCGATGGACACTGCCATGCGGAAAGTGCCGTAAAAATCTGCGGATGAATTTCCAGAAATTACCGCTCAAAATGAAGCATATGGAGTCACGTCTCGCGTTCTCTACGTATGTTTATGATCTACACGAACTTATTAATAATATGTTGGGTAAACAGTCAGGATTGTCTTATGATATGGTGAGAGAACGTTACGAACATTTTAGGTCTAGATGCACTAAACCGGTTGAAGTGAAACCGGTTACAGAAAAGGGCTGCGTGGAACCACTTTATGAAGGCGAAAAAGCGAAGTGCGTTCTGAAAATTGTACCACAAGACGAACGGTGTGAGACTTTCCAGATTGATAACAAGTGCATTAAGAAGAACGTATAGATTTAGCGTTTTTCATTGGTTATAAAAATAACTCGCGATACTATATAATGTCAGCTGAGGAGAAGAAAATACCCTTTTGGGGAGATAATCCAAATGTAATATTACAAACCGATTTCATATTTGAGTTCTTTCCTGTGGAAGGCATGACGCACGAGCAAAAGTTGAATGCGATTTCTCGCGGAGTCATTGTACTTTGCATTGTCGGATTCATACTTACACAGAGTGTTCGTGTCTTGATCGTCTCTGGTCTAACTCTGATTTCTATTTACTTATATCACTTAAACATGCAACGAGAGAACGAGAAGAAACAGAAGGTAATCGAGGAGAAGTTTGAGAACCAGGCGGATGTGGTGTTAAAAAGCGCATCTGTTCTCCAGGATGTAAATGTATTTGAAGCGCCGGATTCTTCTAATCCTTTCGGAAACGCGCTTGTCACCGATTACCAATACAACCCGAATAAGAAGCCGGCACCGCCCGCTTTCAACGAAAGCGTAAACGAGAAGATTCTGGATAAGGCGAAGACGTTGGTTAAAGAACTGAACCCAGATCAACCGGATATTTCTGACAAGTTATTTAAGGATTTAGGAGAACAATACGTGTTCGAACAATCGCTCCGCCAATTTACGTCAAACCCATCCACAACCATTGTCAACGACCAAACCGGATTTGCTGACTTCTGTTATGGTTCCATGACGTCTTGCAAGGAGGGTAATCTGTTCTCGTGCGCGCGCAATTTACCGCGCCATACGAATTATTAAAAATATTATATTACTGTATAATATATGACTTCTGTAGTATTCAATCTTATGGACCGTTTGGGGTTTGATAGCTCCCGCCGCAATGAATCTAATACCAAGTATGCGACTTATATGTTAAACAACGAATTTGGCGCCTCCAAGTCTGACGATCATGTGCGATTTGCCACACTCAACCCCAAGATTAATTTTAGGGGAACTGTTGGTGGACTTCCCGGATCGGCTGTGGATTACGATTCGCTACTTTTGATTAAGACGGAGCAGCAGCGCGCATTTGAGAAGCTGCAGCTCATCCAGCGCCCGTTTGCCACTGTTCCGTATTTAGGAAGGGGTGCGAGTGATCCGGTGTTGGAGTCTCGCCTCCAACAGGGTGAGCTGGCGACTGACAAGAAGAGTGTTTCCACCATAATGGATAAGCCGTACACCGATCACAAGAGTTTCCCTATGGTTTCTAGTCTGAAGGATCGTGTTACAAATGCGGCGTTCTCTGTTGAGGAAGCGGCTCTCAATGGATGGGTGCGTGGCGGACAATCGTCGCGCGAGGAGGTCGTATTCTCTAAGAAATAAAACTATTGATATAATATAGATATTATATGAGTAATATACGTGTTACAATAGATAATGCTGCTATAGATGAAGTATTGTCTGAGATACGCGCGCTTTCTAATAATGCGCGATTACAACCAGGTAGTGATGATTTTCCTATTGATTTAAATACAAAAATTACCGATTTTATAAGTATTTTATTTGGAGAGGATGGGTTAAAAAATAGTGGCGATGATAAGATACAGTGGTTGAAAAAACAATCTTATGTAGATAAAAGTAAAATAGATCTTAATCGGTTGAATGATTTTTTAAGTCAATATCGTAATGCAATTGAGTCTGTTATAACTGATGTTTCTCCCGTTGCTGCTTCTTCTGATGCCACTCCAGTTATTGCTCCTGCTCCTGATTCTGCTGTTGTCGCCGCTACTGTTTTATCAGGAAAAAAAAAAGCCAAAACAGAATTAAAAGAGCACCTCCTTAATATTGGATTCAACATCAAAGAGGTAGACGATTATATATCAACAACTGTATCTACAGATTTAACAAATGCAATTAATGAAATTTTGAATAAAACAGATTACCAAAAACAAGAGAGTAATATTGAGATTATGAGTGATATATTTGGATATAATAACCGAGATCTTATAAAGGAATCATTGAAAGAAGCAAATGGTGATATAGTGGTTGCAGGCGATTCACTTGCACGGAAACTTGTGCCACAACTTGTACGGAAACCAGTAACGAAACCTATATTACAACAACCATCTATATTTGACGGTACATTTTTTCAACATAAGGAGACTGGATTAGGATGTGGTCGTTTTGCATTAAATAATTTATTAGGCGGTAGATATTTCACAGCGGTGAGTCAAAAGGATTTTCAAATTACTCCTCCGTATGATCTTGTATCAATAAAGGGTTTGATTGAGAAGTTAAATCCGAACACAGTACCAGAACCATCGCACATGTTAGACCTACAGAGGTTGTGTAAATATTTAAAAATTAATGATGATACAATGGACGATTGTTTATCATATGAACTATACGATCAATCAGTTATAACTAATGCATTAGGATTGCTTGGTTATACAGTTGTAATTACTGGCGGAATAGGTGTATCGCAGATTGCAAAACCAACAATAGATATGTTAGATTATAATACTGGTATGATAGTTAATCTAAGTGCAGCTCATTATATTGCGATACGGAAATATGAAGGCGTTTACTATTTAATGGATTCAGAGAATACAAAGGCAAATAAAGGATCAAAGGAGTTTATTAGTAAATTGTTAAACTATGATGGAAATATAACATTCGTTGTCGGACCATATGATATCAAAACTAGTAAGAAAACTGTTATTCGTATGAAAATACAGGAATATTATAATAAAATAGGTCAAGAAGATGAAGAAGTAGAAGATATAAAAGAAGATATTAAAGAACCATTAAATGATTTCATAACAAATTCAAATGATGATGAAGGAATAGACCTATTATATAAGGAAGAAATACAGCATATGCCATACGAACTTATATTAGAATTTATTCACGAACATTCTATGCTAGAACTTGCAAGATTATTAACAACTCCCGAAAAATAAATATAAACATATGCGTATGTTATATACACATATGTACAACCACGCATTAGAAATCGTTTACTCTGATGATGATGAATATCGCGACTGTATCCGTCGTGTTTTCGGCATGAATCCTGCGAATTGTACTGACGATGATGGATTCATATATGATGACAAGAACGTTAGCGATGGACTTGATTATATCTTCGCAAAAACGAAAGACATTCCTGAGTTTCGCGACCTATACACAGTCGGCGCCGCTAAGATGATGAGTAACGAATTGGAAATTGGCATGGCAATCGCATTCTCCTATGAATATTTTGATCTATTCCACGTGTGTTTAGCGGATTATATACGCGATGGCGTCGTTGGAAGTGAGAATTACACAAAACTCCATAAGAAAATTTCGTAATGTATTATATATGGCATCCACTCGTGATAGAAATGCTCCAGGCAATTATAAAATGGAACAGTTTGGTAATACTTCGCGAGTTAACTATCGTGTGAATGAATTTGGAAGACCGGTGGTATCATACCACCCAGGTGATGGACTCCTTCCGGCGAAGACATCGCGCACGGAAATGGCGAATAATGCGTGTGACATTGAATCCATGTTGTTTGGAATCGGTTCCAGTGATTTAGTGAATTCTCGTCCGATCATTCAACCAGCACTCAAGCCGATGAAGAGCCTTAATATGTATGATCGCCCTGCGCTTATTCTCCCTGAACCGGTGTCAGTGAGTTCAGTAAATCGTCCTCTAATACTAAATTAATCGTTTGCTTGTTCTTTACAGAATAACGATTGATATTTCCTTGTCGCCGCTTGAATGTACTATTGTATTTGGTGTTTCGCACGCTTTGTTTCACCATATGTTTGGGTATGAGATCTTTAACTATAGGTTCAGGTTGTGGCGCAGGTGCAGGTACAAATGAGCTTAACACTGCCATAAGATTATTGTTTTCTAATGGGTCTTTAGTTGGCAATTCGTCGCATCGTTCAAATGCTATTTTCACATATTCCAGACAAGGTTCGTACTTATCATCAGGTAAGACTTCCATTGGTATGCGAATACATGCATATATGTATTTTTTTGACATTTTCCTTATATGAAAATATAGTTTTATATAAGTTTTTATTGGTTGAATTTCACAATAATCTTCACTGTTTCCTTCTTTATACACTTGCATGCAGAAATTGAAAGTTCCTCACGCTTCTTTCGCGTCTTGGTATCACTATCCTTACGCTTTGATGTGCTATTACGCGCATTCATGTCGTTTTCTATATCATCATAATTCGCCTCAATAAACTCAATGATCTTGTTCTCAATGGTCCACTTAAAGAAATTCAACTGTCCGATCGTGGTTTCCATAGACTTAGTCTCATTATACGGGATCTTAATGCGCTCCCAGCGGCAGAACGGATCAAATCGTTTTTTGCTGTATGACTTCAGCTTCAGTTTGTAATCATTGTAGACCTTGAAACGCCTGGGTTCTCCATAGCTATCCTTGAGTTCATATACAGTGAAATTCTTCTTAGCATAGTTAGTCACGAACCAGTCCACGATCCTGAGTGAAATCTTGGATTCGCCATTGATTATTGAAATCGTCTTCGTGAGATAGTCGTTGTTTGCATAGAATGCCTTAAGGTTTTGGAGTAATAATTCATTTTGCGTATTGCATTTGGTTGCCATTGTTGTTTGGTAGTAGAATTGTGTTTTTATATGAATTTACGCATGTTATATTTATAGTTTATTACAGATAATGTTTGAAATACCCATTGTTGTATATTAAGGTACTTTATTTACATAACAAGAAGAATCATACTACAAAAATGGAGTCCGATTTCTGCTCCCCGATCGTGGGGAGTAACATCTTATAAAACATATATTAAAGTTATATGTTTTATTATTTTTTATTTGCAACTGCTTAGTTGCTGTAGGCAACGCCCGCCATGCCGCTCATGACGCGCAGCACGTTGTAGTTAACAGCGTAGACGCGAACCTTGGCAGTGTTGGTTCCCGAAACCGTGGGGGACGAGAGAACAAGCTGGAGCACAGCGTTGTCAATGCGCGAGAAGTTGCACGTGCCGGAAGGCTGGTGCTCCTCGGGCCTCAGGGCGAAGGAATAGACGTTGATGCCAGTGTCCGGCGCACGCGTGTGGTGCTGGAAGGGCTGGACGACATCAAAGTAGGATCCCTCACGCTCGGAGAAGCGATCCTGTCCGTTGAGCTGGAGCTTAGCCGTGACGACGGGGTTCTCTCCCCAGCAGTGCATGTCAAGGGCAGACTCGGCGAGGACGAAGGTTCCGGCATCGGAGAGGCCGGCAGAGATGCCAGCAGCGCCAGCCTCAAATCCGGCTCCAGTGGCGCCGGCACCAGAGAGCTGCGACCACATAGCTCCAGAGGTGGAGGTGGGGAGATCAAGGCCTCCAGCCTGCTCGAACAGACCAGCGGAGTTGATGAAGGCACCCGTGGAAGCACCGACGGAATCAGGGCCGCCGAAGGCGTGGATCGCGTTCGGGAGGGCATCAATGGAGTCAGTGTAGTTGAAGGGCTGGGCGCCGAGGGTCTTGTAGAGGGTGTTTCCGGCAATCAGCGAAGAGCAGTAGTCAACGTTGGCATCCGGCTGAACGACCCAGAGAAGCTCCTTGCACGGGTGGTTGAAGTGGAGCTTGATCTTGTTGGAGGAGGACCCAACGGACTCGTCTCCAGTGAACTGGAGCTGCTCGAACAGGTACTCGTGGGGGTTCTGCGCCATCTTCCTGCGCTCATCAGTGTCAAGGAAGATGTAGTCAACATAGAGGGAGGCCGCAACAAGGGACTGCTGGTAGGCCGTGGTGACCGTCACCGTGCCGGAAGAGGCGTTGATGGCGTTAACCGCCCAGAGGCACTCGCCGATGGGGCGGAGATCAAGGTTGATCTTGACCTCGTGGTACTGGAGGGCAATCAGGGGGAGGGCAAGTCCCGGGTTCCTGCAGAACCAGAACTGGAGGGGCACGTAGAGGGTGGTCTCCGGGAGGGCGTTGCGGGGAGCGCAAACCTGGGTGGGCGCACCAGCGGCAGCGCAGGGGCCCTGAACGCCGGCGAAGGCGGGGTCCGTGATGTAGGTGAGCTGCGTGGTGTTTCCAATCATCTTGAAGTACCCACGCTGCTGCTCGGAGGTGAGCGTAACCTGGTTCCAGATGTGCATCCAGTCTCCGTACTGGCGATCAATGCGCTGTCCGCCGATCTCAACCTCAACCTGGGCGACGAGCTGCTCGCCGATGAAGTCCATCCAGCGGGCATAGACGCCCTGGGCGCCAGTAGAGTTCTTCATGGTCTGGTTGATCTCGGGGAGGGTCACCTGGAGGTAGGTGCGGTAGGCAAGATCTCCGTTGCGGGAGATCGTGCACGTCACACGGCGTCCGAAGTCAGCCTGTCCGGAGAAGGTCTGCTCGATGGACTCCATCGCGAAGTTGGTGTGGCGCCTGTAAGAGACCTTCCAGAAGGTGATCTCCGGGGTGCCGGTCAGGAAGACGTCCTGCGCGCCGTAAGCTACAAGTTGCATAAGTGCTCCGCCCATGTTTTTATTATAGTATACGTAAAGATAATAATTTGGGAAAATAACGAATTTAATTTTTAATTCCTAAAGTTTTCTCATCCAGCTTCATATTTTTGTCAATGAACTTCTCTAAATAATCCGACATGAAAACCTCCCGTTTACCTTCATGCTTCTTTGTAAAAATATAGTTGTCATCGTTCTTTTTCACCGACCAACCCGTCTCTATAGCATTCATTATAAAATTCATTTTCTGGAAGGTTATTACGTCTATACTCATTGCCTGTTTATCCATAAATTATACATACTAAGGTGACTATAATACTCAAGTTTTACCTAAAAATGTTTATGCCGTTCAATTATATAGAAAAGACCTGATGTATCTAAATAGTATTATGAAAAAGGCCGATCCCGTGCAACATACAATAGACAAGAAACACGGTCAGATGTTAGAAGATTTTCATACAAATGAAACCGTACACATTCCTGAATTACTCGCGCAGAAGAAATCCCTAAAATCTCAGATGCGTTCTCTAAACTCCGACCAAGTGGAAAAATATATGGAGCTCAAGGATCAAATTTCCGAGATCGATACAACTATAAAGGATATGAAACTACAGAAAAAACAGTACTTACTCGACAATTCAAAACATATTTTCAATTACTTTGAGGAAAAAAAACAGATATCCAGTGGCGGGGCTAAAAATGTAAATGTTCTAAATAATTTCTTCAAGGTAAAACAGCCAACAGATGAACTACAGGACAAAACTGCAACGTCAAAACAATCAATCGTAAACTATTGGAAGAATGTTAATAATGAGATCATAAACCCTCAGGACTTTGTTGCTCCGACGGATATTTGTGGGTATTGCTCTAAGGGTGAGATGATTCCACAGGATGAAGAGGGCGTAATGATATGCAACAATCGTGAATGTGGTAAGTTTATCAGTTATATGATAGATAGTTCAAAACCATCAAATAAAGAAGCGCCCAATGAAGTATCCTATACTGCGTATATCAGGTTAAATCATTTTAAGGAAATCCTCTCGCAATTTCAGGCGAAAGAGACAACTCAAATACCAGAAGAGGTTATTATGAATATTCGCACCCGAATAAAAAAAGAACGCATCCACAATCTCGCCGAGGAAATCAATTATGACAGAATGCGTGAAATCCTAAGGAAGTTGGGTTATAATAAATACTTCGAACATATTCAATACATAAACTCAATCTTTGGAATACGACCACCGATCATGAACGAACATCTGCACGAGACACTGTGTGTTCTGTTTATAGAAATACAGAAACCATGGGCCATCCATTGTCCGGCCAATCGCACCAACTTTTTTAATTACACTTATACATTATATCAGCTATGTGTTCTATTGGATCAGACACAATACTTGCCGTATATTCCATTAATGAAAGACCGTGAGAAACAATTGGAGCAAGATCAAATATGGTGTAAAGTATGCAAGGATCTGGATTGGGAGTATTATCCTACAGTTTGAATATTTTACCATACGAATTTACTGATTGCTTCTGCAAACCCGGTCTCACTAAGCGTGTTATTATCTATGGTACACCTCTTTAATTCATCTAGATTTTCATAGATTGCGAAGATCCCATCAAAAGCCTCAAATCCATCATCTGAATCGTAATCTGAATCATCTGAATCATTATTTGGTCTTACGTGTGTGGTTTTGCGTCGGTATACGTGTATATTTCGTATGTAATCTGGCAATAGTTGTGGATTGTTGATTACGAAATATGGCACAGTTGTGTCGCTAGTTTTGGGGTTGGACTTGAGCCTAGTAATGAATGCGTACATGTCTAACTCACTATCAAACTGAATGCAAGGTTTGTTATTATCTTGGTTGATACCAGGCATGTTGTAAATGAATATCTGTTTGGAATACATTTTAATGTTACTCATTGTGATGTGGCTTGTGGTTTATTTTAAGTCTATATATGAAAATCAATTTTTCAATAGAATGAAAAATTAATTAATAGAGATTATTTACATACCAACGCGAGGAAATCCTACAAGATTCGCGCCGATGCCGAATCCCGCGCCGCCACGGGCAGAGGACGCCATGGAAGGAACGAACACATCAAGAACGGAGAAGGTGGCCGCCGCGGTGAGCGCGATGATGACAACCTCCTCAACGTTCAGCTGCTTCTTGGGGATGGCGAAAGCCGCAATCGCAACCATGATACCCTCAACAATGTACTTAATAGCACGCTTAAGAAGTTCGCTAAAATCGATGCCGGACATGTTTTTATATATTATAGTACAATAAAAAAATCCTGTAATATATATATACAATTTAAAACACTTAAATAAAAGTGCGCTTACTAGGTATATACTAAATGTCAGGTTTTGAGAGGAAAAATTTAGATAATGGGGATGCGAATCCTAAATACATTGATTTGTGTGACGAGGATCCGCCGATTGCCGGTCAGAAGTTTGCATGCTTGTCGTTCGTCTCTCCGGAGAAGATACTAAAGAAGCGTGAGAACTATATTTTCGAGCAGTTTTTGAAGCAATGGGAGTTCTCTAAATGCATGGAAAAGTCTATGGATTTCCTGAATTTCCTCGCCTACAAGTATCACCTAAAGATTGATGACGTGATGGCAGATTTCACCGAGTTCGTGAAGGAAGAGGACGTCAAGATGAAGGCATCTGGAGTTGACGATGATTTCAAGACGTATATTGAGAAGAACGAGGATAAGCTCAACGAGCAGTTCCAGCGCGCCCATGCCTTCCAAACTTCTGTGCGTGGCATGAAGCTGCGTGGCGTATTCCCTACTCAGGAGGAGGCGGAGATGAAGTGCAAGAAGCTGCGTGAGGTGGATCCCAACCACGACATCTTCGTTGGGCCGGTTGGTATGTGGATTCCTTGGGACCCGGATGCGTACAAGACTGGACGCATTGAGTTCATGGAGGAGGAGCTGAACCAGCTGCACCACGAGAAGCTGAAGAATGAGACGAAGGCGAAGGAGGAGTTTGAGCGCCGCGTCAAGGAGACGAAGCAGAAGGCGATCAAGGAGAACATTGAGCTGGCGAAGAAGAGTGGGAATGTCCTCACACAGACGCTCAACGAGGACGGACAGCTGATCGGAGTTAAGGAGACGGTTGACTTTGAGAGTCGCGAGGTTGCTGATACTGCCAGTGTGAATCTCAGGAATGAGCTCTTGCGCGATAGTGTTATCGCTGGAGAGAAGTAAATTATATTTGTATTCAAAACTAAATATAATTATTGTGTGTTATTAGCGACGCTTCTTGGTCTGTTTGCCGCCCTTCTTGTTTTTCTTCCAAACGCGCTGGCTCTTGCCGCCGCGCTTCTTCTTATTCTTCTTTCCGCCGGTGGAAGGTTCCGCAGAAGCCGACCCTTCACCTTCACCCTCTTTCTTCTCCTTAATCGCCGCAGACGCATCCTCTGTAACCGTCGCAGACGCATCCTCTGTAACCGTCGCAGACGCATCCTCTGCAACCGCCGCGGACGCATCCTCTGCAACCGCCGCAGACGCATCCTCTGCAACCACCGCAGATACATCCTCTGTAACCGCCGCATACGCAGCAGCGGTTTCATCGAGTGCCAACTTCGCGTCCTCAATATTCATCGCAGCAGCCGCTTTCCCAGCCGCTTCTCCTGCCGCTACGAGCTTTCGCTTAATTTCTTCAGGGATAATAGACATTATATTATATGCGTATAATATAATTTTCAGTTAACGGCGCTTTTTTTGAGACTTTGCGCGTTTCCCTCCTTTAAGTTTCTTGCTAAACTGTTTCTTGTTAGATTTTCCGCCTTTTTTCTTTCCACCTTCTTGCTTCTCTTCCGTAACAGCTACATCATCCTGATTAACTACGGGAGCAAAGGCAAATGGCGTAATAGGATTAACTTTGAGTAATTCCGCCTCAGCATCAGATATCTCTTTATCAACAACAGTTTGCTCCGATATGCACTTTTCTGTGATCGCATCTTTTTTCGCTTTGGCGGCATTGACAGCAGCCTTAGCAGCCTCTTCTGTTTTGGGAGTATATCCAATAAGTTTTTTAAAAAAGTCCATTTTATATACAATATCTAGAGACATTTCGCTAAACTAGTAGAATTCTCTATACAATGACATTGAGTACGCGGACCTCAATAGTTAGACTTTTTCACATTAAGATTTGCTCCCTTCTTTGCGTTCTTGTTCTTTGACGGATCATATGCTTCATCTTCATCATCAGATCCCATACTCTTAGATATATCCCAAAACTCTTTGGATCCCAACCTGAAATTCGGGTGATTTTCGGCTTTATACCAGAATATTTGATCGGTCAACTTATTAGACTTAGCATTGTTATTGATTACCAAGCACTCGTAATTCTCCGTCGTGTTATCCATTACAGCACAAAATGATTCCAGTGTAGGAAACATACTGGCGTAGTTCTCCCAAATGCGTTTACGGTTTGTTAAATATGGTTCTCTCAATATGAAAACATAATCAATGTTTGTTCGCAAGTTAGGTGGCACTCCTAACGGGTATTGCATAGTTATTACCAACATGATCTTCCAATGACGTCCGTTCATAAATAGGAGTCGCATCATCTTATCACGAGTCCAAGACTGATCGTATAGGCAGTCATCCATGATAACGAATGCACGAGGATCAATTGTTGTCCGTTTATAAGTTTCAATCTCCTTCTTCATCTGTTTCATTACAGATTTCTGTCTTCGTAATATGTTCTCAATAAGCACTGTATTGTATTCATCATGAATAAATAATTTAGGCACATGTTCTTTATAGAAACCATTACCAGCTTCAGTACCAGATATAACAGTGCCAATCGGAATGTCTTGATGATAATACAGTAAGTCACGCACTAAAAATGACTTACCTGTATCACGACGACCTATGAGAACAACCACTGGGCCCTTATTTTCATCAGGTTTAAACGTGATATCACGCATATTAAATCTTTTCAATTCCAATGTCATTTATAGATTTAGGATACAAATTATAAATAAAAATCAAACGTTCATATTCACCAAATAATATGTGGAATACAGTTATAAAATGTTAGAGCCCACACAGCAATTTAATAATCTAAACCTGGAACATTTAGAGAGCCAGTTTACGCCTACATCTGATGATTTTAAACATGGATATAATCCATTTCATCTAAATTCTTTCCAATATTATCAACCTGTATTGAAGTTGTTATTTGATATTAACCAACAAAACTATAATTCCTTACAATTGAATCACCGTTATCATATTAATGATCTCACGACAGTAATTGATACAAATACTCATGAAGTTTTGGAAAAACCGATTTTTATCAAATACTCTCCATTGCTAGATCCGATCCGTTATATGATTGGTAGATATGACACTGAAAGCGATGATATCCGCACACTACCTACAGTGGATGGTGCTAAGTTTGGAAAGCTGGCGGACACTAACAATGCATCATATGTAGATGGGTTTTTCTGTCTCCTATCCAGCAAGTTGATGGAGGTCCACGATTTCAAGCATTCCATAGATTACTATGGCTCGTTCTCTGCCGTCCAGAAAAAGTTCAAGATGAATATTGCTGATGATTATGAGTACTTAAATTCTTCAAATTTTTTCTTGGATAATGTGAATAAGCTGTTCCGAATTAATAAGGGTCGCGTCTCTTCTATATCAAATCAGAATTCGCGAGGAAACCGTAATAAGCTGATAATTTCATCAGAAGATGATGTTATTTGTGATGTATCGCATATAGATTTAAGCGTACCTGAAGTTGAGTTCTCTACATTGGAAGAGATATACGTCCAAGTGAAAGATGATGTAGCAAAGGATGAAAGCGAGAGCGATGATGATTGGGAGGATGAGGATGAGGATGAGGATGAGGATGAGGATGAGGATGAGGATGAGGATGAGGATGAGGACGAGGATGAGGATGAGGACGAGGACGAGGACGAGGACGAGGATGAGGACGAAGATGATAAAGATGAGCCCGCCATATTCGCATACGTTGATAATTTTCCAGTACAAATGATTTGCCTTGAAAAGTGCGATGGAACGCTTGATGAGTTGTTCGTCAATGATGAAATCGGAGAGGATACTGGTGCTAGCGCACTGTTTCAAGTAATAATGACATTGTTAGCATATCAGACATCATATAAATTCACACACAATGATCTCCATACTAATAATATTATGTATGTATCAACTAACGAAGAATTCTTATATTACAAATACAATAATATTTGCTATAAGGTTCCAACATATGGACGCATTTTCAAGATAATTGATTTCGGTCGCAGCATTTACACATACAAAGGGAAGATATTCTGTAGTGATAGTTTCGCGCCAGGCGGCGATGCTGCTACTCAATACAACTTTGAGCCATATTACAATAGCAAACATCCAATCATTGAGCCGAATTATAGTTTTGATCTATGTCGTCTCGGATGTTCCATCCATGATTTCATTATCGGCGATAAACCGCGCGACGAACTCCAAAAGACAATTCACCGATGGTGTTTGGATGATAAGAAAACAAGTGTCCTTTATAAGAAAAATGGGGACGAAAGGTATCCGGATTTCAAGCTATATAAAATGATTGCGAAGACGGTCCACGCGCACACTCCGCAGAACCAATTATCATTCCCATTCTTCAGCCAGTTTAAGACGGGACAAATACCAAGCGGGGCAGCTTGTATGAATATTGATAATATTCCATCATATGCATAAACGTATTTATTATATAGAATAAATATGTTATCGGTTTAAAATCCAGGGACGTCGGTGAAGATCTGAGTCGGCGCAGACGCCGTAAAATCACTAGCACCAAGCATCTCGGCAACCGGACCACTGGCCTGGAAGAAAATCATAATAGGTACAAAGGCACAGATCAAAACCAGTAACGTATCGCGTATGATAAACTTCATCGGCTTGTTCTCCTTTTCAATAAACTTCATCTCTGCCAACTTTGCGAAGAAGAACAACACAGCGATTGTGATTGTTATAATGATCGGTTTTTCCATTGGTATATTAAATTACTAAATATTTATATGCGTGTTTTAACGCGTAAGGAAATCTATGGGTTCGCCTGATTAGAGCTCTTCAACCCCATCAAGTGTTATTACGTCGCCCACAGAACTTGTCCGATCTACATCAAACACATCCATTTCGCCTAAATCTATACTATCCGTGTGTATCTTGATCCTATCATCGTCATCATCGTCGCTCTCTTCTTCTAATTTTCGCTGGATTGCCCTAGCTGTGCTTATTTCCTCTAGACGATCAATACTCTTTGGCGCATTCACGTCAGACGCCCTGCCCGTACCCATATCTAAAACACTATCATAGTCATTGAACGTTAACTTGGTTACTACTGGATCATTATTCATGTTAGAAATAGACGGTACGATTTGCGGAGTATCTTCTATATGATTTTCTTTCATAGCAGGTTCCTTTTCAACTTCCTTAGCCTGCTCCGGCTCTTTTTCGGGTTCAATGTTCTCAATGATGACCTCCTCTTCCTGTTCCACCGCCTCATCCATGTACGCGCGGATGATCGCCTCTGTGGGAATGCTATCGCGGATGGTGTTTAATATACACTCCTGTACGATAAGCTCCAACTCACGATTATTCCTCTGTGAGAGGAGTGGGGATATATTCTTCTCAAACAGATAGACATTCGTGTAGCACTTGCGGGCAACATTGATATATACCTTGTGAATGAAACTGTCTAAATTAGGTGTGGTGATATCTATCTTCTTCTGTTTATTACCAACACGGATACATGTGAGAACCTTCAACTGAATAATATGGACGCATGTGATTAAATCATCTAAATAATTACAGCCACTACGTTCAACAATACGCTTGCGCTCCTCCTCGATGATATTCGCATTCCATTTTGGAACCCGCGAAATTAGATTCTGGAATGTCATCAGGTATTTGCTCGCTTCATCATTCTCAATACATAGCTTCCAAGACTCGTTAAAAATAGATCTAATTCCCTCAATAACTAAAGGTGTAAAAACGCACACTAAACGACTACACCATTCATTCCTGGCTTCATGTAGATTTGAGAGAACAAAATCATCCATATTTTATAGAAACAAACTATATTTTAATATGACAATACGAACGAAACTTAGATAACTGTCGGTTCCCCCTCACATAAAGGATATTTTATGTAAATCCGTATTCTCACGTAAGAAAACAAAGTTCAACATGTACATCATCAACATCTTTTCGCATCTGAACTCAGATTTAATCTTATTAAAACACATTTGTACGTTTGCTTTATTATAGTCATTCCACTTGTTAGATTGTACTATGTAATTCATTAGATCTATACAAGAGAACCCTTTCTCATATAGCGCGACGCTTACGTCAGAACACATTTTATTTGTTGATATGTCAGAATTATCTAGGTATTCGCGAACCCATTTCGCATTTGCCACCTTGTGTTCCGATAAGTTCATATTCTGTTCTAATGTATACTGGTGTAGATTCACAATTTTGCCATCAACAATATGTTCGGGTACATAAATCTCGCAAAATCGCGAAACGATTGGATTCAATAATTTGTGCTTGTTCTCCACAATTATAAAAAATCGTGTATTGAAACTAAACTGCTCTATACAGCGCCGCAGCGCAGACTGTGCGTCATTCGTCAAACTATCCGCATTGTATAAAACAATCGTTTTGAATTTCACGCCTGTAGTAGACTGCAAATTGGCTTTCGCAAAGAATTTCAGATCCTCTCGTATGAATTTTATACCCTTCCCATGAGAACAATTCACCGACATCACATTACTCTTTATTTTGGTCTTATCTGAATTATAGATCTTATTTAGAAAGTAATGTACGATTGTCGTCTTCCCAGTACCAGAAGATCCATGAAATATAATATTGGGTATTTGATTGGAATTATAGAAATAATCCAGCTTTTCAATAATATTTTTAGGTAGTTCCATTACTCACATTTAGGCTATTATTTTATATTCGTATATATTATAATATATTATTGATGTCCGAGACAGCCCCTGTTGTAACTGAAGAAAAAAAGGAGGAGAGTATACTGGATCAGGTAACTAATGCGTTCTCTACGGCTACGGCTACGGCTGAGTCGGCGTCTGAGGGCGTCGGTCCTGAGGTTGGAGAGGTTCCTCCGCTAGCAGCTGAACCGGCGGTAGTAGCTGCCGAGGTTACGCCTGAAACGGCGGTGGTATCCGATGAGACCGTCGTACAGGAACCCTTTACCGCGCCAGAGACGGAGGCAACTCCTTCTACGTTTGCTACATCCGAGGCTGAGGTAACTGCTCCAGTTTTCGCTCCGTTAGATTCAATGACAAAGAAGAAGAGGAGGAAGGGGAAGAAGTGCAAGTGCCCCACAAAGAAGGATAAGAAACTTCCTAAGTGCAAGCGCGGAAGCCAGCGCAGCAAAACGACAAAGAAGTGCCAGTCCAAGAAGAAGTGCGCCAAGGGAACTCGCCGCGATCCGGACACTGGCGTATGCCAGCCGAAGTAATAATCTTACCGTATAATAAAAAATGAATATACAGATTCCTTTTTTATCAACTACCCCTAAGAAAGACTCCAAGGAAGCCGACCGAATTATGTGTAAGTATCCTGACCGAATACCGGTTATAGTGTATCGCAATAAAAATTCAACAAATACCCCTGAAATAGACAAGAATAAATATCTAGTACCAGCCGATTTAACTATGGGACAATTCTTATATGTGATACGCAAACGTCTACAGATGTCACCTGAAAAGGCACTCTTTATGTTTGTTGATAACTCAGTTGCTTGTAATACCGATATGGTTTGCAAAGTATATACAGAGTATCGTGATCCTGAAGACCATTTCCTCTACGTTACGTATAGTAGTGAGAACACATTCGGATAATTCTACTTAGGAAATTGATTATTGGAAGAATAACGAGGGGTACGTTTTAAAATAGGAATAACTACGGCTGATTTCTTATACACCACCCAACAACGCCACATCCCATATGTTATATATAATTATTTTTTATTCTCGTTGTTATTTATAAATGTCATTACGCGAATATAAAACCGACACGCCCCAATATCATTTTTATAAAGAACAACACAAAACACAGACATATGACTATGTATCTGATAAATTACGACAATACCAAAATTTAGGCAATGTTAAATTTGAAATGAGTATGAACCTAGCATTGAAAATCATGGACTCGATCATAGATCCCAGTGACCCGGACATACATTCTGAGAACTCTCTTCACGCATATCAGACCGCCGAACGCATTCGCAAACAATATCCCGACGACAAGGCACTCCAAGTATGTGGTCTGATACATGACCTAGGTAAAGTACTATTTGCTTTCGGCGAACCAAGTTTGGCGGTTGTTGGTGACACATATGTAGTAGGATGTAAGTTCCCAGAATCAATTGTTTACTATGAAACGATGAAGGAGAACCCAGACTTCAACAACCCTTTGTACTCTACTGATTACGGCATATATAATCCGAATTGTGGTGTAGAGAACCTTAAATTATCATTCGGTCATGATGAATATTTGTACCAGGTTCTCCAAAATAACTACGGACACAATCTACCACATAAGCTACAAAATATAATACGATTCCATTCGTTCTACCCATGGCATACTGGAAAGGATTACGCCCATCTCATGAGACCAGGCGATGAGATAATTATGCAGGATGTTCTCAACTTCAATCAATTTGATCTATATTCTAAAGAAGACGCCGATTTTGTTCTCACCGATGAAATCAAACAGTATTACGAGAACCTGTTAAAAGAATTCTTCCCACAACCATTAAAATGGTGATTCTTTCTTTACTATTGTCAGTTGTTTCGTAAATATAAATCGTTCGTGGTACATGGTTCGCCGGCGTAAATTACATGATAGACACGCGATCTCTACATTACCCAAATTATGGCCGAAATCATTTGAAATACGCTCTAAAGTCCATTGTTTAGGTTCTCTCACATGCTGATATAAGACTTGGACTGATTCTTTACAATAATAACACTTCAACTGACACTGTATCAATAATTTAATTGTTGAGGGTAGATTTATTATTTTATCCGGTTCATAGATCTCTTTGGTCTGATCTTGGGATTTATATCCAGACAGCTTGGCCTGTATCTGTTGCATCATCGTCTTGTATATAGGGTTATTACTTGCATCAGTAGCTAATATTTGTAGTTGTGTGGTGGGATCATATTCAGATTGCCAGTTCTCCCGATTTGTGACTACGCGTATTTTCTTCTCTTTGACCGTTTCAACTTTTTTACTGGGTTCCGGTTTTTGAGGTAATTCTATACGCTTATAATCCATATCATAATTATATATATAATAAAACGAGATAGAACGATTGTTAGATAATAGTATAAAGAGAACATGACAGAAGAGGCGAAAGAACAAGTTTATACTAATAAATATATTCCGGCTACTTCCACGATCTCGTCCAATGTGACGAGCAGTAGCTTGGATTCTTTGCTTGAAAGGGAAAAACAAAATAACAAGTCGGATTCGTGGAATAAGTTAGATAAGACAATTAAGACACAGGCGCTACATTCATTTGCCGAGACGTATGGTAAGGAAAAATCATTATCAGCCAAAGACATAAAGACTCTGAAGATGTTCTTCAGCGATTGTTTGAAAACAAATAAACTGAATAAGACAAAGGATGTGAAATACGACAAGGATGCGCGAACTGTTTTGAGTATACCTGCGCTGGCGTATAATACAACCAGTCACAATTTTACATTAAAAAATACGGATACAAAGCGTGTTTCAACTTTGAAGTCACTAACACCAAAAAGGACGTTGTTGGTTGAGGATAAAATTGAAACGGAAGAATAGATATAGAGTTTATTTTATTGTATAATCTAATAAAATAAAATGGCATTTTCAATTGAAACTAGGGTGGATGACGCCTCCATTAACCACCCCGCTGAGGAAGATAGTAGTGACGAAGAATTTGTATCTGATACACCTGATGATGAAGATACAGGGAGTGTGAAGGAGGAGCCCTTAAAAATCAGTGAAGATGAATACGCCGAACTAGAAAGCACCATACACGAACTAATATATGATAAGATTAATGAAAACCCACTCTTATATTCCAATCCAGATTTCCATGAAAATCTATTCAATGAAATTCACGACTGGTTTTATGAAGACTTGATAGATACAAACGTGATCGGACAAGATGAAAGTATATACGACTGCATCGCCGAAATAGTAGAATCATTCTTCCATCTATATTATCCACCCAGGTCAAATACGAATTCGGATGTTATTTTATCTCAATACCCACCAAACACGGAACTGATTAAGCAAAAAATAGAAGCTCTCAAGGCACTTCCACAACCAACACAGAAAACAGTTGAGTGGCATGAATACCGTCATAATATGATTACAGGGAGCATTATATGGAAAGCGCTATCAACAGAGTCGCAGCGTAATAGTCTGATTTATGAGAAGTGTAAACCATTCAATCCCTTCGCAGCGGAAAAGGGTAATTGGCACGCGGGCGGTTCGCTGCAGTGGGGCGTATTATATGAAGCTGTCTCTATAATGATCTATGAAAAGAAATACAATACTCATGTAGCTGACTTTGGCTGTATCCAACACCCCAAATATAGTTGTATTGGAGCATCGCCCGACGGAATTAATGACGACCCAGATTCAGATCGGTATGGCCGAATGGTAGAAGTAAAAAACATTGTGAATCGTGACATAACAGATAAACCAAAAGAGGAATATTGGATACAGATGCAAACGCAAATGGCAACATGCGATCTGGATGAATGCGATTTCGTAGAGACGCGATTTAAAGAATACGATACGCACACGGCGTACGCAGAGGATACCGCGCAAGAATGGAAGGGTATAATTTTATGCTTTCTAACACGCGATGTACCTAATTCCAAGCCTACATATAAATATATGCCACTTGACCTGGAGATAAATCACGAAACGTGGATCGCGAATACAAAAGAAGAACTTAAAGAGACGCACATCCTATATACAACTACGTATTGGTATTTAGACGAATTCTCATGCATTCTGGTAAAACGCAACCCCCTCTGGTTCCAGGCCGCGCTACCCAAGATTTTAGACACATGGGACACGATTGTGAAAGAACGCGAAACAGGATACGAACACCGTGCCGCTAAAAAACGCACAGTTACCAACTGTCAACCGAATATTGATGGAACCAGTAACACATATATAATATCCAATTTAAAACTAAACAATAGTGTATGTTTACTCAAATTAGACCACGACTAAAAATATTTATATAATATAACTATGCCGAAGAAGTATGAGATGCGTGTAATACATACGTATAAAGATGCCTATGAAACGGGCGAGAAATACATAAATAACGTGTTTAAACGTAGCGATACGCCGCGCTTATCCGAAATTACAGATACCAAATACCCCGTCCAATTGTATAATGCGAAATGGGAGATGAGTTTAGAATCGCTGAGTAATACACTGCGATATGTTATAGATTTTTTACATCACCAATGCTATATGTTATGTATCAACGATAATAATGTTCTCTTATGTAAGCTAGACGCTCAGTCTACCGCGCCAGTATTTAAAGAGGTTTTACTCAATAGCGTGGAAGAAGTCCAATTACTCAAAAACACTACAATGAATTACCGTCAGCATAACGCGATCCGGGAATCGGTAACTAAAAACATAGACAATTTGCGTGTAATGCAATGTATAGTGAAGCCGTTTGCCGAATCTACCAAGACCGTGAAAGACAACGAGTATTTAGACTTACTCCGTGGACTTAACTTGCCGAATGGTGTTTTCATATTGAATCTTACAGACGCTGTTATATTGAGGAACGATGGTAAATCGCCATTTACTATGGTAACAGGAAAGACTGATTTAGGAGAACACGACTACGCAAAACACATTCCCATCCTCAGTATTTCCGGACAGCGAAACTACCTTGATGTACCTATACCGAATTATGATGACGTAATGTTTGTATTGAAAACCCCCGAGAAATATAGTGCCGGTGCGGCTGCGGATCCTGATCCGAGTTATACTATCAAGTGGGAGGATAAGCCATACGAGAAGGCTGTCTTCCGCGGCGGTCCAACCGGATGCGGATACACGGAAAAAACCAATATGCGAATTAAACTTGCGAAAATGAGGTCCAGTTTATTGGACGCGAAATTGACAAATAAGGATGGTAATACAGTGGATTCTAAGGCCATCAAGTTTGATCCGAAATATGGAATTGGATCCATGAATACCAACATAGGGATGTCGGGCAATTTTTTAACAATGGCAGACCAAAGCAAATACAAGTATATAATACATGTTGATGGTAATGTCAATGCGTATCGTTTGTTATCCACTATGTTGACGGGTTCTCTTATCTTACGAGTTACCAGTCAGTACACATCATGGGTTGATCACATGTTGCAACACAAGGTTCATTATATACCTGTGAAAGCGGATCTATCGGATTTGCTGGATGTAATTCGTTGGTGTAAGAAGAACGACGATAAGTGCCAGGAGATCGCGAAGAATGGTATGGAATTTGCAAGGTCCATTTTATCAAAGAAATACATCCAATCGTATTTACAAAACGAGCTATGGAGTTTGGCAGAGAAACGCCCAGTTACTATAATGGATGAAAAGGTAATTGAGAAGCCGCGCAAAACCCAAAAACAATCGCCAATCAAAAACAACAAGACGATGAAATTAAATGCCATTTTGCAAAAGGGTACTGTAAAAAAACAAGCTAGAGAAGCGGCGAAGGCTGAGAAAGAAGCTATTATTGAAGCGGCGAAGGCCGCTAAGGAGGCTGAGAAAGCCGCGGCTAAAGCAGAAAAGGATGCCGAAAAAGAAGCTGCTAAGGCCGCTGCTAAAGCAGAGAAGGAAGCTGCGAATGCCGCTGCTAAAGCAGAGAAGGAGGCCGAAAAGGAAGCTGCCAAGGCAGCTGCTAAAACAGCCAAAGCCGATGAATATGAATATATAGAAATGCAACCCGATCAAAAGAAGTGCCCGAAAGGTTCATCTGCGGCTATGGTAAACGGTGTAAAAATGTGCCGTAAAAAAAAGGAATAATTACTAATCTATATTTGTATATAGCTCAGTGACGCCCATAGTAACACGATCGTGAACTTCCAAATCATAGCATTTTTTACCATTGATCTCAACCACGGAATTCCATGATGGTAATAGGCATATATCGCGCGAATCCAAATGATTTGAGTAATTACGCAATTTACCCGCACCTAATATACTGGCAATCATAGAGAATGACGAATATTTGACTCCTTGTAAAATCATTTTACATTTGGATAAACAGAACATATGGAGAACACTTCGCGCGTTTCGGTCATCTATGTGCGGTGTACTAATTAAACGTACATTCATTCGTTGTTTCATTTCAGCCAACCAATCGTCGTCTTCGCTAGTTATAAAAAAAACAGAATCGGGCTCATTTGCTGATATATAATTAACATCATCCAATAATCGCTGGATAATTATCTCAAACTCCGCATATGTGGCAACGTGTCGGAGATCGCCATTTACGGCTATTACTTTATCGGTTTTTCTCAAGTGGATTCCATAAGCATTCTCAATACCATCTGGAATTAGAGAAGTAATTACTTCCGATGGTTTGAATATTCGTTTCGCATCCGACACAAAACAATCCGATACTTCGTTGAATGTTATTCCTGGTATGAATTTAAGAAGAAACATATAAACTTTATACGGACATAGCGTAGATGATGGATTTACCGAACGAACGAAATAAGGACACGTTACACCATTTGTAATTATAATATCAGAAAAATTAAATAATTTCAAATCATATTCAGTTGTACTTCCGAATCCCCACTCAAATTTTTCAACCAACCGATTAAACTCTACGTGAGGTTGATAGTTTAAATACTTACAAATCACATAAAAACCGAGTGTATCCAACAGTTTATCTCCGATGCCGTTTCGCAATACTATAGTCGCCTGTTTTTTGTATTCCATTATGTATAAACCACAATATAATAATTACTCCACATATACGAGCGAATCTATCATTTTCCGATCGCATAACGTTTCATCATTCAAATACGAGAATATCTCGCAGACAACATCCTGACACAACGGCAATTTTTTAAACATTTTTGCACGTATCCGGTATCTGCGAAGCTTATCCGGAATCACATACTTCGCATTACACAGATCCACAAACTCCGCAATAGGTCCGTCTTTCGGCAACAATGGCAACGTCTTCGCCAGCGTATAGAAATCCATAATACAATCCTTCAATCCTAAATCATATAAATAAAGCGCGCGTCGGTATAATTTCTTTAGGTTATCCATCTCATACTCGCACAACGGCATATCTCGCATGTGAGTCCTTGCTCGCTCCAATAGTCCCATTTGATACTCCCCTGTATGACTGGGAATGCGCTGATATATGTGTCGCAAGACATCATGCTGAGTGCCAGTATAATCGCCGATGAGCTGATAATATGCAGTTTTCCGCTTAGACTCAGCATTAATTAATCGGATCATTTCAATGTCAGTTTCGTGTAATAGTTTTATTTCATCGCGTATACAGTCAATCTCATACTCGTATATACGCCGGTTTCGGTTAGCTATACCATAAATGACGTCACGGTTTCGTGAATACATATCTAAATTAGCTTTCAATCGGATTTTAGTAGAATAACTAGGATCGCCAATCTTAAATTGTCTCTCGGTATCGCGTACTCTGGATTCTGCTTTGTTGATAATGTCTCGTGTTGCAAGATATTGCTCCCTCTGTTTCACTGCGATTTTTTGGAGAAGTTCATATTCCTTATTTTGGTCCATTTTGTGTGTTTATGCAACATTATATTGTTATGTATCAAATCAATTTTAGAAAAACAATATAGAATTTTAAACATCTATTATATAGAAAACATGTCATCTCCTGGCACAATCATGGAACAAGAAATGCGCGTCACTAAGCGTGACGGACAGCTGATGACGGTTGAGTTTGATAAGATTCTCCGGCGTCTCAAGATTCTCGGTAATGAGGCTGGCATCAAGATCAATTATACTTCTCTCGCAATGAAGGTGATAGACCAGCTGTTTGATGGCATTTCCACAACCAAGATTGATGAACTGAGTGCGGAGCAATGTGCGTCTATGGGTTCTACTCATTATGATTATACTACGCTTGCGGGCAGGATTGTCGTGTCAAACCATCATAAGAATACGAATCCGTCATTCCGCGAGGTTATGACCGATCTTTACAAATTTATTGATAAGCGTGGAAAGTCATCACCACTCGTGAGTGATGAGCTATATAAGATTGTATGCAATGATACTGATGGAGAGCTGGATAAGCTATGCGACTTCTCGCGTGACTATTTGATTGATTACTTCGGCTTCAAGACACTGGAGCGCGCATATTTGATGAAGGTTGATGGTAAGACGGTTGAGCGTCCGCAGCATATGTGGCTGCGCGTTGCTATCGGAATTCATGGTTACGACATGACATCGGTAAAGGAGACGTATGAGTATATGTCCCGTAAGTATTTCACTCACGCCACTCCTACGCTTTTCAACGCGGGTACGCCCCATCCACAGTTGAGCTCGTGTTTCCTCCAGGCCATGGAGAGTGATAGTATTGACGGTATTTACAATACGCTTAAGGAGTGCGCGTTGATTTCTAAGTGGGCCGGTGGAATCGGAATGCATATCCATAATGTCCGTGCCTCTGGTAGCCACATTCGCGGAACGAACGGCCAGTCAAATGGTATCGTTCCCATGTTGAAGGTGTTTAACAACACGGCCAAGTACGTGGATCAGGGCGGAGGAAGGCGTAATGGTAGCTTCGCGATTTATTTGGAGCCATGGCACGCTGACGTTGAGATGTTCCTCCAGATGCGAAAGAACCACGGCGACGAGGAGCTCAAGGCACGCGATCTGTTTTACGCGATGTGGATTCCCGATCTTTTCATGGAGCGCATCAAGGAGAATGGTAAGTGGACGCTCATGTGCCCCGATGAGTGCCCGGGTCTCGCGGATGTATATGGCGATGATTTCCTAGCGCTCTACACCAAGTATGAGACAGAAGGAAAGGGACGCAATACAGTCAATGCTCGCGATCTTTGGTTCCAGATCCTGGACGCACAGATGGAGACCGGAACTCCCTACATTTTGTTTAAGGATGCGTGCAATAAAAAGTCTAACCAGAAGAATGTTGGAACCATTAAGTCAAGCAACCTTTGCACGGAGATTGTGGAGTACTCTGACGATAATGAGACCGCTGTATGTAACTTGGCGAGCATTGCCCTTCCTGCATTTGTTAGCGCACATGGCGTGATGGACTATGAGGAACTCCACAAAGTGTCAAAGATCGTGACGAATAATTTGAACCGCGTTATAGACGTCAATTATTATCCGACTCCGAAGACACAGCGCAGCAATTTCCGTCACAGACCCGTCGGAATTGGCGTACAGGGGCTTGCCGATGTCTTCATGATGATGGGACTTCCCTTCCATAGCGATGAGGCAAAGCTCATTAACAAGCGGATCTTTGAAACTATCTACCACGCAGCCCTAGAGAAGTCGTGTGAGCTGGCGATGCGCGATGGCCCGTATGAGACATTTGCTGGCTCTCCAGCGAGTCAAGGTATCCTTCAGTTTGACATGTGGAATGTGGACCCCACAAATGAGCGATATGATTGGACGGAACTCAAGAGTCGGATTATGAAATATGGTATCCGAAATTCGCTACTCATGGCACCGATGCCTACTGCATCCACCTCACAGATCCTGGGATACAACGAGTGTATTGAGCCGATAACGAGCAATATCTATAATCGTAGAACGTTGGCTGGTGAGTTTATCCTTACCAACAAGTATCTGATGAGTGATCTTTTGAAACTTGATTTGTGGAACGATAAGATCAAGAACAATATCATTGCGAACAATGGTAGCGTTCAACATATTGAGGCGATCCCGCAAGAGATCCGCGATAAGTATAAGACAGTCTGGGAGTTGCCGATGAAGCACTTGATTGATATGTCGGCGGATCGCGGGGCGTTTATTTGCCAGAGTCAGAGTCTAAACTTATGGTTGGAGGACCCCAATTATAACTCTCTTACATCCATGCACTTCTATTCTTGGTCTAAAGGGCTGAAGACGGGTATCTATTATTTGAGGCGTAGGGCGCGTCACCAGGCACAGAAGTTCACAATTGAGCCCGAGCGGAAGCAGAGCGCCGGCGGCGAGTGTGAGATGTGCGGGGCTTAGAATGGCAGTTCTTGAATAACCCAGGTATATATTGGTTGCGCTCAATCATCTTGATCTCTTTCAATAACAAGCGGCGTTTCATTGTTGAGTTACACTTCCCTTTGCAATATCTCTCTACGCTCTTGTATCCCTTACCGTTTTTTATACTCACATTACGCACCAGTTTTTTGCCACCACTCATAGCGATTTGGGTACTTTGATAGCTAAAATCACTCATATATTATATATACTAAGATTATATATAATATATACTAAGATTATATATAATATATGCGACTAGTCGGGCTTTTCCATGTTTTGATCGTAGCCAGTCTTTTCTTATATGTTGGAATTCGCAGGACGGAAATTCCAGCGTTCATGTTCCCATTATTACTTGGTTTAGGAGCTGTCATAATACCGTATCACGCATACAAGGCGTCTGTTAAGAAGAGTGGCTGGGTAAATTACATCCATATATTCCTGGTCGGACCTATTCTCATGTATATAGGATACAATGGTGTTGAAACGGAGCGCAAATTCTTTGAGCTGGTTTTAATGATGGGATTCGCCGCGCTCGGATACCATGGGTATTACTTATTGGAGGAAATGTATATAGAACCTAAATAATTATTATAATAAATCATATGTCTACTGATCTATGCTTTATTATGCATTACTATGGCAGCGATAAGGGCGATCCAGCCCTCACACGTAACCATAATTACACGCGAATCTACGACGAATTATTTCGGGAGATGCGACATGACGAATTACGCGTATTTGAACTCGGATTGGGAACGAACAACACCAATTTCCCATCTAATATGGGACCCGATGGGCGTCCAGGAGCATCACTCCGTGGTTGGAAACAATATTTCAAAAACGCATCCATATTCGGTGCCGATATTGATAAGGGTGTTCTTTTTGAAGAACAGCGCATCAAGACTTATTTTTGCGACCAAAATAACGGTGACGTAATACGCGAGATGTGGTCTCATCCCGATCTAAAAGACGGGTTTGATATTATTATTGAGGATGGTCTACATATATATGAATCCAATGTTAATTTCTTTGAGAATAGCTGTCATAAGGTGAATGTTGGCGGATTTTTCATAATTGAGGATATCATGCATTATACGTTGGATCGCTGGACGACGAAATTGAACGAATGGCGTGTTAAGTATCCCGGATTCTCATTCCGCATGTGTGTTTTACCACACCCGACCAATATATACGATAATACTTTATTGGTTTGCCGTCGTATTTATTAGACATTTAATCATTTAAAGGGTTGTTGTAATAATATTATTATTGTCATGACTGAAATGTACGATTTTTATAAAAACCCTCCTGAAACAAAACAAGATTTAAGAGACTATTTGACATCCTGGTTACAAACCGTGGATGATGCATCTCCTTTGATAATACAAGGTGAGCCATTTATCCAAGAGAAAGGGTTTCGGCGAGCATTTCATCAGCATTGTGTATTTCGCAGTTTATTAACAAATGAATACGTATGGTGGGTATCCGAAGATTTTGATTTAGAACTATTTCCTAACAAACGATTTTCTACATATGAATCTATGTTAGAAAATGTAATCAATGAGTATTATGTAGATTGGAAATTAAACCGTTGAAGATATTATATAGTATGTCAGTAAAAGTAATTCTATTGGGTGATTCAAATGTAGGCAAAACGTCGTTCGTGCATCAATATGTATATGGGGTTGCACTAGAATCACAAACACCTACAATTGGTGCAGCAATGATTTCCAAATATGTGAATACGCCCAAATTCAAGGGATATTTACATATATGGGATACCGCCGGCCAAGAGAGATACAGATCTCTTGTTCCGTTGTATTATAGAGGTACCCATATAGCCATAGTCATATATGACATTACCAACAAAACGAGTTTCATAAATGCCAAGCTGAGCGCATTAAAAGTGCAAAATAATGATGATGTAGTTATTGCAATGGTTGGTAATAAAACCGACCTAACGGTGTTTGATGATACTGTTCGGGTTGTGGAATACAGCGAAGGTGAGAAATGGGCGAAAGAACACGAGATGCTGTTTTTTGAAACTAGTGCCAGGACCGAATCTGTAGATTTTGTATTTGACGCATTGTTACCCAAGCAATTGTGGGCGGAAAACGATTCAATCAACTTAACAATGATGAAGACACCCAGCAAATGGGGCTGTTGCTAGCACAAATATATTATGTAAAAAATACAATATATAAATAATTTGCCTTATTTATACATTATCATGTCACTGGTTACGGATTTCAATAACATATTTGATCGTCTGTATCACGTGCAGACAACCGGCGAGGATCTGAAAACCGTCGGACTAAAGATTATTTATGATAACAATATTAGCGGTAACATTAAAGAGGATATCATCCACCGGATGTTACTTGTGTATCCGAAAGACGCGTATCTGCACTACATTGTAGGATGCATTTACAAGGATGTAAATATATATAGGGCATTAGTATGGTTCCGAAAGTGTTATGAACTAGAACCAATGCTAACTGAGAATCTCATTGATATGTTAAAGATCTATTTTGATACGGACTGTTTTGATGTAATCGATCAAATCAACAAGGAACTCAAAAACTATCTATATGAAGTGCCCGATTTTCGTTTCAAGCTACTGGTATCGGCAGTAGAAGCCAAAAAGCGAAACTTTGAGAAGTCCATAGAGATTGTGGAAGGATTGTTGAGTAACCCCAATCTACCCAACGAACTTCGGTTTTTGTGCCTTTCCAATGTAGGCGTTACGTCAAATGATGTTGGTAATAGTAAACAGGCAGTAAAATATCTCACGGAGGCAATTGACCTGAATAAGAAGCATAACATTAGCAACGGAATTGAACGCAAAAACGCATATGATAATTTATTCATTACACACGATTATATGTATTACGAACACAAAGATCTGGAGAAACTATACCGCTCTTTTGATGAAGAGGTCGGCAATAATAAGGTATTTACCCATACGAAGAATACGACGGGAAGGCTTCGCATCGGCTACGTATCTGGTGATTTCAATTATCATGTGGTATCCAATTTCATATCACCGATTTTATTCCATCATTCGGTGGATTTTGACATCCACTGCTTTACGATTACCACCCTATGCGATAAGACGTATGCAAATAATATGCCCAGAGTGAAGTTTCATGATATTACAAATATGAGAGATGTGGATGCGGCTAAGTTCATCCATAGCATTGGTATTGATGTTCTCATTGATTTGTCCGGACATTCGGCGCGAAATGCACTGGAAGTATTCGCGCTCAATCCGGCGCCGGTCCAGATGACATACCTGGGGTTCCCGAATACCACTGGAATGACGGCAATCAAATACAGAATTACCGATGCAATTGCAGATCATAAGGACACTACGCAATACTATAGCGAAGAGTTTTACCGCCTACCGAAGTGTTTTTTGTTGTATCATCAGATTTATGATAATGCGGTTGTTATTCCCCGTAAAACACCGACGGATTGTATCGTCGTTGCCTCGCTCAATAAAGAAACCAAGAATACGGCGGCGACATTGGAGACATGGCGTAAGATGCTTGCTGCTTGCCCTCGCATCAAGCTCATGATGTTACTCAAGACGAATACCCCGACACGTCGAAAGTTCTATTTTGATAAGCTGGATACAACTAGCGATCGTATTATATTCGTGCCGTTTTTACCTACAGAGGGAGAGTATTTACAGTTGTATTCCAAGATTGATGTTATGTTGGATCCATTCCCTTATTCTGGTACTACCACATCGTGCAAGTGTCTGGATAAGTCCATTCCGATTGTAACCAAGTACCATAAGGATTATCACTCGCATAATGTGACGGCTTCGCTATTGATAAATTCGGGATTTCCTGAGTTAGTCGCGTATTCGGACGATGAATACGTGAATATTGTTAAGCGCCTTTCGGAGAATCCTTCGAAGATTGATGAATACAAGACGACGATTCAGCAGGGCTTCAAGCGGTTGATGGATCCGGGTCTGTTTATGAAATCGTATGAGGATATGTTGCGTAATGTCTATGACAGGGCAGGGGAACCGTAGGTTCCCCTTGAACCCCTCCATTAAAGTAAACTGTCCTTCTTATAAAGGAGGGGTTTAAGGGGGACCATTGGTCCCCCTCTCAACGATCGTTTCCCTCGCCAGCGCATGGATCACTTTGGGGTAGTACACTCCTCGCTCACTCCCTGCGAGTGTTTGCCTTTGGATATCCAAGCACTTCTGTGAGAACTCGGAATTGCAATCTTTATATTCCGGGTTCTCGTTTTTCCACTCTGCCAGCTTTCCCATACTTCTATAGGATACCGTTTGTATAGCTTTTTGTAGTTTTTCGTCATCCGCTTGTTTGGTCCATGTATTATCATCTTTGATATACATGGTCTCCCGTTTCACGTCCGTACAATGAATTGGACGCTCATTAACATCCAATTGTTTTAAGTTATCCATAAAAATCTTGGAAATACCATTTACGAAGCCGAGTTGGGCGTTGTTCTCCAGGTCCTCGTATGATATCTGAATGTTCTTTACGAAATCAGAGAAGTTGATCGCGTCTTTACACTGTTCGTTGAGGAATACATTGATATTGAATCGCTGGTTATTATTGTTATTGATTGTGGTATTGTTGTTGTTGTTGATTGGTTTACATGTTTCCACTACTTTACTCAATATTTCTGCATTTTTTTCAACTATCTCATTCATGTTGGTAGTATATAATCTGGTTTGTTCCATTATGAAATTTCGCAACTCTTGATTGTCTGTTAATAATCTTTCAATAATGGGTGTGTTATTATTATTATTGGTAACAATACATTTCTTTTTATGCCTCCATAATCCACTGCGGTCAACATATTGTTTTTTACAATTTTCGCAACAAAGCGAACTGTTTTCATTATTTTCGGTTGCTTGCGAGTTGACAAACTGTTTTTTATGTTTCGCCGTGTTACAATGCTGTTTATAGTGTTGTTTCTTAGAGCATACATAATCACATTTTTTACATACAAATTCGCTGGTTTCTCTTTCACTATTTTCACTAAACTTCGTTGCCATTATTGTTAAAGTAGCAACATAAAAAAGTCTGTGAAAATAAACGCAATAAAATATTATGCTGTCGTCGTTTTCATTTGATCGCTGGTTTTCAAAGCATCATGCTGCGAAGTGAGATTTTCCAGATTTTTGAAGTCTGTAAAATGATTTTTGGACATTCTTAAAATGTCCAAAAAATATTTCAACCTATTAATAATGCAGGCCTTCCAAACAATTCTAACACTTATTGATTTTTCTACTTAAAGAAGAATCTGGATTTCTTCCAGTGGTCCGAGCATATGTTCGTATGGTTTTTCCGGCCTTGGCGGCGGATCATTCCGCGGCGGTGGAGGTGTATGTCTTACAAATGATACTGAAAATGGCGTATATACCCAGACATCATCATATAATTTTTCTTCAGGAACTTCTGATTCGGACTCATACCCATACGCGCCATCATTCCAATACCCATAATTGTTATACCAACCAAGCTCTTCTTCCAGGTCATAATTAGGATTCTCTGTTAGTTTTTCCCGCACATCTTCCGGCATATCATGCGAAAAATCAATATTGCAATACCCTTTGAATGTTGTTAAAAAATAACAATGATATCTATCATGCAGAGCCTTCCAGATGCTTTCGCCGTCGCTAGCAATTTCAATTGTAGATTCCTTTAGTGGTTCATAAGTACTCAGTTCAATTTCTACAGACTGAAAATTACGAACGAGATTGAAATGCGGTTTACTTTCATCGTGATTTTTATACTTGGTAAACCCTTTCACAATATGTTCGTAGTTTGGCGTCAATAGATACTCGTATACATCAACCATATAGTTTATATAATAGATATATTTTATGTCGTTTTATCAAAAAAAATAATAAAACAACCTCTTCCTCCTGCCTACTCAAGCATCCTCCAGTTCCAGTATCGGATCTCCCCGTACATACAATCATCAATCTGGTTCATGAAGTGGTCTTCATTCGCATATTCTTGATAGTCGGTGTGTACTCCGAAATAATAATCCCACGTTTCCTCATCGGAATACTCGCCAGAGTTGTATGTATAAATCTTATAATCATGTGCAATATTCTCATTACTAATAAGGTGTCTGAGAACCCTATACAGGTGTTCCGCGTCGTCTGTCTGCGATTCCAAGAACTCACGAATGTGAGGTCTATTACGCGTATCCCAGAGAACCTTACCCGTTATCAGTTGTAAATATTGTGCCGCTTCTACGAGGCGAATCAGCGCACACTTGGTCTTCGCAGTGAACGCCTTGGCCGTATCCGTATAAGAAATCTGAATTACCTTATAAATAATCTCAACCGAACGTAAATAGACTTCACGCAGCCAGTCGTTCGTATCATCAATGCTCGCCAACTTCTCATCGGAATACTCACTGATATAATTCAACCTTCCCGTAGTCCACTGTACCTTGGATAACCAACCGTCTGCGTGCATGGTATCTATGTTCGTATCAAGATAAATAGAGTTCAGCAATGCCTTGGGCGAAATATACAGCCTCTCGCTGTTACTATCCCCAATCTGCTTTCCGCTTCTCAGTTGCATGTTGTTATGTTGTTATCCATTAAAAATGACACGCAAATTGATTTTCAATTTTTCTCATCCTACAGTAAGGTATGAGAACACGAAAAGCCCGCGCAACTAACAAAACACGAAAAGCGCCTATTGAAAGTGCGACATCACTACCTGAAGGCGCGATCAAGGGTAGCTGGGTAATCAAAAAGGCATCCAATGGCGTTCCGCGCTGGGTACCAGAGGTATCCATGGAATTAAACGGATTTAGGAGGTTGACTGTGGATTACGTTTCCAAACATGCAGGAGAACAGATCACACTATATGTTCGCGAATATGGCGAAATGTGGCCGAAGAAAAATGCATGGACCGAACCGAAAGACGAAACCTATTATACTGCTAAATTTACACCCACCGGAGATGCAACTAACGAGAAAACGAAACTACCTGGATGGCTCAAATCACAGAAACCGAAAATAAAAAAAGGGTCGCATTTCTCTGTTGATGGTCCAGTTTGCTATGATAGTAGTAATTGTTTGGATGGAGTCCAAGTGGATTCCAATGGAAAGAAACTGATGTCATTGAACTTTATGAATCAGGAGGTTTTCGTAAGGGTCTAATAATCACAATAAATTTGCTCGCAATAGATCTGAACGTTGTCCTTCAACACATAATACCTTATCATCTTTTGTCTCTCCCCATAAAACTCCGCGGTTGCTATTTCATACCGGTCATTTAATCGCACAAAGTAATCATATGTTGCGCCCGTAAACCCATTCCCACTGATATCCACAAAGAACTTTACACTCTGGACGGGAGGTATTTTCTTTATTATCTCACGCCGCGGGTCGTCAGCTGGTATTCTATAAATGAACTTGGACCCCCTCCAATTCCCATGACCGCTCATTGTAAGGATCTCGTAAACCACGTCCTCGGGAATGAGGGCACCGAGCGTAGGATTAAATTCTTTTTGCATTTGTTGGTTGTTTTTATTTGGAGTGATTGAAGTTGAGTATATTCCCAAGTTCAATTTTATCAGGGAACCGTAGGTTCCCCGAACCCCTTCCTTAGTATCGAGGGAAGATGAAAGGAAACCGTAGTATAGTAAGCTTTGTTTAAAGAAGATATAATATGTATGGTATCCTATAAAGGGAGGGGTTGAAGGGGAACCTACGGTTCCTCTCAGTAGGACGTCGCAAATGTACCATTCTGTGTCCCCTGCGTAGCGATCGTCGGCTCAGCCCAGTAAACCAAACTATTGGTATCCTTTAACATGATATTCAATAACCAATCAATAGGTAAATTTATTTTTTGTATGATACTATCAATATATGCGCACAGGCGTTTCGCGCATGCACTACTAACTACATAACTATCTGCACATCGGGTAGCGCCCTGACCTCCCCAGCTCGTCGGCTCGTGCGATTTCTCATATACATATTTTCCAGGGACGATGTCCGGAGGACGGATATGTAGGTTGCATCCATCACCGACAAATAACGCACCATAGTTCGCGGGCAAATACGTCATATATGAGTCCAATATATAAACAAAAAATTCGGATAATATTACATCGTCTTCTAAGATCAATCCACATTCGTGTTGTTCGGCAATCTTCCTATAGGCGTAAAAGTGCGACAGCGAAATCGCAATCTGTGCTGGGTTATAACCGGATTCAAACATACTGGTATCTTCGCGATCCAAGGCATCACGATCTATCTCCACGAATTCGTAGTCGGTAATGTTATGTTTCGCAAATTGCGCCAGAATATGACGCTTCCGATCCGTAAGTTTGGAATAATGAATTACAAATACCTTCATATAGGCTTATATACAATTAATCGTTCTAAGTTCTTTTTTCAATCAACCGCCCATTTTATGTTCTTGAATATACATTATTGAATTACAAATATCTTCTTCACATTCCTCGTATACTTTTACAGCAACTTCGCAAGATACATGTGTATGGAAGATAATAAGTTTAATATCTGTATAGCGTTTATCGTTACGTTTTTTGATAGCGGCGTGTATTTTCATAGGTCCAAGGTTGGGCGGTTTAGTACCTTCACCAAACGAAACCGTTTTTATTGTATTCATTTAATATGAAATGCCAAACGCCGATCTATTTGTTAAATCAATTTTATATATTACACCTTTGCTCATTCAAAACGCCCACGAAGTGGGCTGTTATGAGTGACGCTGATTGCGCGTTTTAAATGCGCAATGGTGTATAAACGGTAACCCAATCATTTACCAATTCAGTCCGAAGGATTTTGATATCCCAAAGGCTCGCCCCGCGAGACGGGGCTTTGCACCTTCTCAAAAGTTTCATCTACAAATACTTTGTCAATACACAACCGCTACGATTCTTGATTCCAATTCCCTTATCCTCGCCATAATTCAAGGCGTCCAAAGCACTCTGCTGCGATTCCTTTCCATCAATTCCATCTATATACAAATCTCCCATCTGAACCCAATATCCGTCATTTTCAAGCACAAACCAGTAATCTATGAACGACGGATAATTCTCATCAAACCGGTCAAATACATAGTGCCCGTCGCCCTGATTCGTCTCATACTTGTCGTAATAGAATCTCTGTCTCTTACGCTTGATGCCGCTATCGTAAATGACCGTCCCTGTGCGATTCTTGACGCCGAACCCGGGGACATACTTGTATCCCACTCCGGAGTTCGTCATATCTGTCTTCCGCTGTTGATTTAAATCGTTACAGAGTAACGCGCCTAATTCGCCAACTTCGTCTAGATCGTCTAGATACTTGCTACTCTCCTGATGCCAAAACCCGTCATCTTCTAACGTGAACGCGTGTGATTTCTGAGTATTCATTTTTTATACTTGAAATGTAACAGTCAAAAGTAATTCAATTTTATTTTCGTAAATGCGTAAAAAACTTATAAAATCGCATTGAATGCGAATTCATAAAAAATAAAAGACACGACCGAGATACGAACTCGGGTTACAGGAGTCAAACCCCTGTGTTATGGTCCATACGCTACCGCGTCTGATATTGTGACACCATGTATCAAAGGCGTCCGTAATTGATTCTGCCACAATTATTTCCCGTTTTCCCTTGGAAAATGGGCGTTTTGAATGAGCGAAGGTGTAAAAAATTGCGATAGTAAATTATTATTTTAGGAAAATGTATTAGAAATATAATACCATTAGTTTATATAATGCAAACCGAAAAGAACTGGGGATTCGGAAGGAAGAACTGGGGATTCGGAAGGAATAACTGGGGCTGGGGAATCGGAAGATAAACGAATTATTAGCTGTATATACGTATACAACCAATAAACTACAAGCGCTCCCGTTGGTTCTCACTAACGATGTACTTGCTATATATTTCATTTGCAAAATCAATCAGATCTGCCTGTATAAAAGGTTCCCATTCCTCTGGCATCACATTACGATGTAGGCAATTACAGAACAGTAGGTTTGACATGTCAATTACATCTATGTCTTTTTTCGCACCCAGGTAGTACATCACACAACGCCCAGCCATGATATCAAATGCGGTAACTGCCGCCGCCCACGCATCTGCGAGAACCAGGTCACATGGCAACTCATCCAATAACTCAGGCGACCGCCAATAGATCGTGTGTATATACTGATGGTATTTTGTCAACAAACCGATGGGTTCCGAAAGCCCGAAATCTAATATTTTTACTGTTGGTTTGCCGTCAACTATATCAATCATCATGTTCTCTGGTTTCACATCACCATGCACGTAGCCGGTTACCTCATGTATCGTGCGGATCGCAGCAAACATGTCACATATGATTTGTTTAGTATTTTCAGCGGTATACATAGTATGGTATCTCCATTTCAACGCCCGTATAGAATGGCGTTCCATCACCATCCGCCAACATCCATCGTTCCATCCCACGCCGTATAATCGTCCGACAACGCCAGTACCCTGTAATTTACACAATAACGCATATTCTTTCATACAAATACACCACTCGCTATACTTTTTGGTTGCTTGTTTTTGATCTATATAAGCGAATGATTTTACGGCCACATTATCCTCCTTTAACCTACCCGCGAATACGGTACCGAATGCGCCCGATCCTAGTGTTTCATTGGTTACGACGAGATCGTCTAGGTTACTCACCACTGGCACGGCCGTTACATTATCGTTTTGTCCGAAGAATGCAATTTGGATGATTTCGCTATCTCTAAATGCATCCGTAATTATAGATACGTCGTTCTCTATGAGACTACACACAGCCTTAATGTGTCGCTTATTGTCTGAATATTTTGATAGATAATTTAGCCAACAAGCGGTGGCTGCGACCGTATTGTAGGTATATCTCGGATTCCGCTGCTTCAACAAGGCAGCAACCCGTTCGTCTTTGGTATATAATTTCATTTCATTTGAATACATCGTTATTCTAACTATAATAAATCAATTTTATAAAAAAATGATTTATACGGAGACTTGTATATTACACAATCAACCATGGAAAACAATATCATTGAATGCCCGCACTGCAAACAGGCGTGCGAGATTGTTGAATTGAACTGTAAGATATTCCGGTGTGGGATAATGAAGACCGACTATAAACAGATTGATCCACACTTACCAAAAGAAGTGTGCGACGCATTAGCATCAAGTGGCGCCATTTATGGATGCGGGAAGCCGTTCCAGCTGGTCCAGGATGTGAGTGGATGTTGGAATGTCGTCATTTGTGGGTATATCTGATGCGGAGGTTTCACTGCCAGCTTCGCTGACGTTGCGACTTCGTCGCTACCGCACGCCCCCGATCGGTGTAATATGGGGGCGTATGGGGGTAGCGATGAAATTGAATATATCTTCCTCCCATCTACGAAGGCGGGGGTTAACGGGGGGTTGCGACCCCACGTAAAATTGATTCTATACTTATTTGTACTGATTTATTTTACTAAAAATTAACACAAAACATGAACGGTCTAACAATCAACCAAGAAAAGTATGATGAATACACAAAGACGCTGACAAAGGAAATGGAAGGAAAGCCATTTGTTATATTCACTCTCAACGAGGACAGGTATTTTGAATTGCAGGAAACGCTTTTCAGTCAGAACGAAGTAAATAAGTTCGTTACATTCGCTTACCTCCTCTATGAACAGATCCTAGAGATGGATTGGACCGACAAAGTAACGGACAATTTCCTATATCGGTGCTATGTCGGTACCCTACACGTGACCGTTGCTATTATCCAGCAGAGCATTGCAGACATAAATAGAAACGGCAATGATGAACTAAAGACTACTGCGGTTCGGGTGCTCTGGATGTTGCATAAGATGCGTGTGAAGCTGGGCGGGTATTTGCTAGAGCGCGTGAACGATCCGGCATTTGCCGATAGAATCAGTGCCTGTATGAATGGCTCGGCAACAACAGAGGAAAAAAGGACCGTTGTTGAGATGCATAGGTGCCGGCTCCACATCCAAAGTCGCGAATTCAGTTCGTCACAGTATAAGTTTGATACATTTACCTACGGCCATCTTCGTAAAGATTTTGACCGATTGTATGCGGCGGTCACAGGAGCGGAGGAAGACAAGTTCATAAAGAATATTGAGAATTGTATGCGCTCTCCGCTCATCGGGTATGTAAATGGGGAACCTACGGTTCCCCTATGACCCCTCCCTTATGGTGAATAATTCAAAAAAGAGGGGGCGACAGCCCCACAGTCATAGGCATAAAATTCAAGTCCAGATGTATCTCTTCTAACCCCATATCCTTATATTGCATAAACAGATCCAGTGTCTTCTCAAAGTATTCGTTTTGCCCTAGTCCCGTCTGGACGGCCACGCAAGTGCCGTGCTTCAACCACTCATGTTCGTACAGCGCGATCGTTTCATTCATAGTACAATCATACCAATTCTCTAGTAAGTCCTCATATTTCGGGGATTTTTTTAGTTCGTCCAGGTCAAACGGCGTATCAGCGCAATAACTGGGATAACTAGTCGCATCATAATCAGGCCACAGGCCATGTATTTTGTAGTCGGGAGAACACCAGGTCTGGAAGGCTAAACAGTAAAAAGCGTAAGATTTCATTTTTATATGTATGCATAAAAAAATATATACATATATACAACATTTTTTAACACCGGTTACGGCGGCGTATCCCCATCCTCTATGACCGTATCCCACGCATACATGATGCGTCCAACGTTTTCCGGAACCGTCTTCCCATAATTCTCTCCCAGTAGCTTATCGTATAGATACACAATCTCATCATCATCCATCACATCCGGAATACTCAGATTATACTGCCAAGTCACGTTGTTGATGTGGTCCAGACACTGACTGAGAAGCAGAATCCGACGCGACTTAAAGGTACCCTTGTTTAAACGATCTAGATAGTCCTTCACCTTCGGATCCTCGGCGCACTGGAGAATGAGTGGCCTGAGCTTGAGGCGTGTTGCGTTCATTTCCGAGAACAATCGCATCATCGCGATCTCATGCCTACGCACAGTCGCCTGCGTTATTTGGTCGCCGACACTATTCATATTGATGTTGCTGCGATACGAATAGTTTAGGATCCGGGCCATACCACCTACGGCCACGTAGTACGCGTCGGCAATTGTAGCAATCGTCTTGGGATCCGTAAGCTGCTCTCGCGTAATGACGGTGTCGTTCAACGTCTTATATACCGATGTTTCGTCGGTCATCTGCTGCCCCCTATCCAAATACCCCTGCCCCTGAATCTTCTCAATGTCGTCGTAAAATGTGATGGTCGTCATGTTGTTGGTTTAAGTGCTGTTTATAAAATAGACGGATTGATAGAATCAATTTTTTATAGGGCGCAAAACAAATCTGCAACCGCCCATCCTAATAATCCATAAAATATGTCTCCTATTCGGTTGATAAGCGTATCCGGTTTATCTTTACCACCGGGCCATAATGTTATTTTATTGATAATTTTTATACCAAGTTGCGTATTCTCTACATACTCGTATATGATATGAATTATAATCCAAGCTGTAAGTGACATGCCCCAGTAATATACAACTACGCCCGTTGCAAAGTGCAATAAGGAATATTTATCCGTAAATGCAGTACCCATTCTATATATATATATATATTAGATAGATTTCGCCTTATACGGCTTACAATTCTCCGAATCATTCCGCTTGCATGTATAATCTATATCAACCGATTTTGTCTGATGTTCTACAGCAAATTCGGCATATTCTCTCGCTAACCAGTTAGCTTGGCGTTTAATTTCCAAGAAATTTCTATACACTGATACGTCGTATCGTAATGGCGGGAATATATCACCAGGATATTTCGGTGAGTTCCTATCCAACTTCCCATTATTCTCATAATCAAATTCAATAACACCAGGCTCGTACTTCGTTTCCAATGGATTACTATGCAACCACTGTTGGAAAAAAACGGAAGGTGAAAAGTCCTGATCTACGCGGCCTAAAAGCGCATTTCCAAACGAATCTATAACTTGAAATAGCGGTTTGTCTGACACTTTGACGGAATTACCCAGCTCAAATCGTTCGCGCATACTGAAAAACCCAGGTTCAACATATAACCAATGTACGTCATTTTCAACCAGTCCCGCAAACCGATTGCTATCAATGTATCCATGGTATAGTTTTCCACCAGCACCCTTACGAACGATACCAACGATCGCATGTCCCGCGTAAGTTTGTGTGCTTGCAATTGAAAGACGATACATGCATATGTCATCTCCTGTATTACCACCAACATTGGTAGACCAGTGCTCGTAAATATTATCGGCAGCGGCATTCGTTACGCTTGTCATTTCATCCCATGATGCAAATCCGGCTTTCGTATCAGGTGGTTCCTCATCATATAATGTAGCGTCACTACCATGTGCGTGCGACGCAGCCACCCATCCAGCCAAGTCCTTGTCTATGCCTTGTATACCAAAATCGTCCAATTTCTCGGCGATTGCCGTATGGTTTTTAGTATCGGCCCATTTCTTAACGGTCTCTTCACCCGACGCAGCTGACGCCGCCAGTTCTGCTACAGGGAGACATGAACCACCAGTATTTGCTAACGCCATTTCCATTGCATAGGCTTTATCTTCGCTGAATGCCTTCTTGATTTGTGGTTTCGTTAAACTTTTTGCAGACATACCGATAGCAGAGTCAACCGTACTTGCTAAGAAAACCAGTATTACGATTAAACCTAACAATATCCTTATCATCCCACCACGCATTCGTGAACTACGCACTCTCCTGGTTGAGCGCGCGCTACGAGGGGATCTAGATCTAGTGCTTGCACTAGGACTCACAGATGCACTCATGGATGCAGTACCCCTGTGAAAAGCTAAATAGAGCGCCTTCAATTCCTCATCGTCCGTTTTATACCTTTTTTGCTTATTATCTCTTATTTTCAATACCATCGCTAATACCTTATTCAATTCTGCCGAATTATGATGTTTGCATATGCGCGTGAAATTGCCAAGGTTTTTCAATAACTCTTGTTGAAGTTTTTCAATAAGCCGCTTCTGTTCTTTTATTATTTCATCTGATGGCATTATAATATAAACATATACATTTATTCACTTGCTTGGACGGTTATTCCTTGGATCCGAATGCGAGCATGCGGACTGAATCGCAATTCCATCGTATCATAATTTCGCAAAATATCCGGGAACTTTGCTCGCAGGTTAACCCATTCACTAGCAACTAGTGGTATCTTATACGAAATTGAACGACCTATCTCCGGCAGTTTATAAATAGGATAATGTATAGTACCATAAGGACTATGGATATATAATCCACTCGGGGTTTCAGGAATAGGAACGGTCCCGAATGTATCTAGACTGAATTTGATAGTTCCGTCAATAGCCACATCCAAGTCTGCAATATGAGGAAGAACTGAATCTCCTAGTGATTCCCATACGATAGAAAATACAATACGTTCTGAATTCAGAATACAGATATCCGGACTGATTCGCTGTACGGAGTTCATATCCTGATGAGCTTGGAATACTAATTTATTATATTGCGACTTGTATGGCAACATGGTGGGTTTTATTTCTAACGATGGGACAGTTATCGGCGTATAAGACGGTCCATGCGTTATATAATTGTATGTTGGAATAAACAACTTACCGACCGATGGCAACATATATATGGTTGGTGGTTCCATAAAGGAAAGTATAACAAACCCATATATTCCTACTATGTAACAGACCGGCAACATAATTTAATTCTGCGAGAAAACTTTATATCATTCTATAATAATAGAAGGATGCGGCAAACAAAAAAAGCGCGTAAAACAACGCGAAACTTTAGAACAACAAAAAGAAAACTTGGCGGTATGCCGCCTCGTTTGGATCCGAGCACTATAGCACACCTACAAGCCAAATTGAAAAAAAAGAAAGAGGAACAATCTGATTATCTTGCAGAACACATGATGAATATAGAAAAGCAAAAAAAAATAAATAAAAGAATTGAAGCTGAAAAAGCTAAAAGAGAAGCTGAGGCAGCTGAACGAGCACGCGAAGCAGAGAATGCTATAATAGCAGAGAGAGAGGAAAAAATAAAGTTGAAAGCGGCTGCTGATGCGGTAAAAGCGGCCGCTGATGCGGCAAAAGTTAAAGAAGCTGCCAAAAGAGCAGAAAGTGTAAGATTGGCCGCAGAAAACGCAGAAAAAAAGAAAGCAGAAAAGGCGGCAGAAGAGGCCGCAAAAGAAGAAAGAAAGAGAATCCGAGCGGCAGAAGCAGCAAAAGTGGCAGAAGAGGCAGCAGCAGAAAAGGAGAGGATTCGGCTAGAAAAAAAAGCAAAGAGAAAGGCAGCGAAAGCAATCTCAATTTTAGAAGTATCTACTAACTCACACTTATCTGAAAAGTCAAATTCATCATATGCATCTGCTAAGTCACACACTAGCGGATTATCAACGACCGACGTTGAATTTGCTTCGCCAGAACCTACTGGTTCGTCGCCGTCAATAGCTTTATCTGTCAAGTCGCCTTTGAGAACAGAATCGCTCCCTACTTATACAATACCCCCAATAGAAAGAAACGGGGTATATGATCCAGTCTTATGGTCCTATTTTTTTACGACAGAAGAAATAGAAGAATTATCACGTGACGTGAATTGTGGATATATAGATACGAAAAAGTTTTTTATTCCAGATATCCAAGAGAAGAACATAATGATTGGATCTGTATTGGTTAACCACAAACAAGCTGCTAGTGTAAATCGCGTGGTGTGTAAACTCATCCGAATTTTTGGAATAATGGAAGCAAGATTTAACGAACGCCAGTTTGATTTTGAACTTATCTGGAAAGGGACACGTGCTATTACATTGGCTACAGGTGTATTAATAGACACACATGATATTGATATTGAGATTGTTAACCGAAACGGAAAAGAAGAGTCCAAGTATGATAGAGAGAACCGAATGCGTCTCGCTAGTCACATTTGCATATTTATTAGAGATGTATTGAGGGGTGCGCCATTATCAATATTATATCCAGGGGACCAAGGAGCAGTTAATCCGGATATTCTAAAGATGTCGTATATGATTGGTTCTGGGTATATACCAATACTGGATCTATGTTTTGATAAAACATATACAATTAAGATTAATAAAATAGATACGATTATAGCGGATAAGAACGAAAAATATATTGAAACCGTAACAAAAACCGGTCTATATAAACATCCATCTATCGCTTCTATGAAGGAAGAAAAAGAGAAATATTTACACAAATACACTATAGAAAATAAACGCAATGATGTAGGAAAAATGGAGTCTGGACTGTTTAAAATAAATTTTGCATTGGGTAAGATAACAAAAAAACCGATTGATATGCGACCAAAGCAACTTACCGAAAGCGAGATTGAAGAAAAACGCAAACTACAGGAAATTATAAATGAGAGGTTAAAATTATCTAAAGCGAAAGCTCAATCCCAAATGACATCTTCAAATAACACCGCAAGCAAACCTTAGTATCCATGAGCGCATCATGCAAGTCTTGCGGTACATAATCAAAAAGCGCGAAATGCAACTCCGATAACTTCGGAAATTTCTTCCATCGAACGCCCGTCTTCTCGTTCGTAGTATACAAGTTACAAATGTCCTTGCCCTTTGCCATAGTACAGATAGTTTCAATGTCATTTATATCATTGAAAGTATCATTGAATAACATCATAATATTTGGAATGTGCGACAGCTTACCGATGTGGCGTAAGATCTCAATCTCCACCATCTTCCGATCAAATGCCAGATTATGTCCGACGACGCGATCCACTGACATGTATGCGCGATAGAAGTCCTCAAGTACACGCTCAATCGGAATGCCACGCAAATTGCAAATCTGCTTGGTAATCCCGTGAACTTCAATCGTCTTTTCAGGAATGACGGCATCTTCGGCGATCTTCACGTATTGATTGTACTCCTCTACAACTGCCTTTTTATTCAAATCATAAATTACGAAACTGAGCTGTAGGATTAGGGGGTACTCGCTGATATGAGGAACCGGCGCGCCGCCAGAGCGGTTTACCTTCGGAGGGAAGCCGGACGTCTCTGTGTCAAAGGCCATCACCAGGTTACGGGAATGTTTCTCCATGTTGTATTATTGCTTTGTTTTAAAGTTTTTCTAAAATAAAAATCTATCATTCAATTTTTCAATATAAAACTAATCCAGGTTATACAGGTAAATGTGTATAACCTTCGTTACCAGTTTCTTCCATATCTACGACCAAGAATACGACACAAATAAAACCGTCGAATGGCGCGTGGAGCGCTTCCGTGAGATCGCTAGCAGCGGAATCAAGATTTGTCTCTATGTGAGCGCCGAACAAATTCATCTCATTCCCAGAGAATACACAAACGTACATATCATAGAATCGCCCAAACTCTTTGTAGAAGCGATATGCGAGAAAATGGACCTGCAACTTCCGCAGCAGCGTAGTATTCTCAAGGACACAGCGAAATACATGTATGTGATAAATTCAAAGACCGATTTAATGACTGATGCAATTCAGCGGAACGCATGGGAGTCCACACATTTCGCCTGGATTGATTTCAATATATCACATGTGTTCTTAGACAAAGAGCGCACTCTGAGGTTTCTGAAAGATCTGGATCAATACGAACTTCCAAAGACATGCATGTTGGTTCCTGGATGCTGGTCCAAGTATGATAATATCAACATCGGTCATGTGACGGAGTGCATATTCTGGCGATTCTGTGGTGGGTTTTTCCTTGGTGATAAAGCATCTATATTGAGGTTCGGCACTCTGTATACTACCAAGTTCCCTGAGTTTATTGAGACAACCCGACGTCTGGTATGGGAGGTTAATTTCTGGGCCTGGTTAGAGGTTAATTCTGACTGGAAACCACAGTGGTATTCGGCAGACCATAATGATACGATACTCACGAATCTGCCATGCGCTACTATAGCCCAGATACTTAAACCTGATTGCGAGGAAATAAATTACGATTATCCATATATCGCACTATTTCATCCTGGTTCAGCATCGTATTTGAAATTCCAAGGAGAACACCTACTGAATACAAGGTATGTGAATTACTGGTACTATGAGAGTGGATCATATTTATTCTATGATGGACGGAATATTATACAAAATAAAAACATCTTATCACTTATGGTTGATAATAATGGCATCCTCATGCCGATGGGTTACCAGGAGATGAGGGATGATACTATTGAATTGCCTAAATATAACATGTATTCACGAGGGATTGAGGATATTCGCTTATACGAACACAACGGCAGGGTGCGATTCATTGCAACAAGTGTAGGTTATCATACTACAGGTGGCAATCGGATGGTTATTGGTAATTATGATTATAAGACACTATCGTATTCGGACGCTCAAGTCATTGAATCGCCATCGGATGCATATTGCGAGAAGAACTGGGTGCCAATTCCGTCATCGGATGGGGCAGAGCGGTTTATCTACAAGTGGAATGCGGGGGCGGCAACCCCCTGCACGCCCCCCGCTACAAAAGGGAACCTTCCTCCTTATATACCTGTCATTGTTACTGTGAAAAACGGCCAATGTTCCCTTTCAACACCGCTTGACAGTGAAGATTTGGTTGCGAAACCTGTATTAATGACTCCGGTGTGGGTGGCAGCGCACGCATTAAAGGGGTCATCTGCCTTCGTAGAATACAATGGTGAGCTAATCGGTGTAACACATTTTAGTGAAGATGCTATGCCCCGTCGGTATTTCCATATGTTGATTGTTTTAGATAAAACAACGTACGCGCCCATCCGATACAGTAAACCATTCGTGTTTGAGAAGGTCGGAATAGAGTTTTGTATAGGGTTTGACGCGTATGATGACAAGTACCGGTTTTGGATTTCACGATTTGATCGCGATCCAGTGTTATTTGAAGTAAATACAAACATTATTTCTTTCCACAATATATATGGCGACCAAACGACGAAGGTTGAAAAATAAAAAGAAGGATAATAACACCAGAAAGGTTGGTGGTGACCCTCTTGAATTGGCTAGAGTGGCGAAGGCACTTGAAGATATTAAAGAAACAAGGGGAAAACCGCGGACTCAGAAGGATGATGACGATGCGGCGGATCTCGCTGCCTTACTGGCTGATGCTGAAAATATACAACCCTCTCAACCGAAGAATGACGAAATTACCAACAAAGTGGAAGGCGAGTCCTTAGATGAAATAAAGGGACAATTCCCCAAAAGGGATATAAATCCGAATAGACGTAAAAGTCCAAAAATGCGACCGTCTTTGAGTATCTTGCCAGATGAAGATGTTTATGATTTCTTAAACAAAGCAGATGATGAGACACTGTCAGAACAGGAAAGTAAACCTAAATCTGTTGATATAGAAGAGGTTACCGGAAAAATTTCTCTATTAGTTTCTAAAGCAGCAGATGCATTGGAAACTATGAAGGTTAGCTCGGAAAGAGAGATAGAGAAAGATAAA
>JACCDO011303691.1_pt1 | contig 77592 bp, 71 predicted proteins | sample 7446101 | NCBI WGS metagenome assembly JACCDO01 (sample SAMN15323440, study PRJNA562643) | freshwater metagenome | isolation source: river surface water | place: USA:Blue River Watershed | collected 2017-08-16
AATTTCAAGGGAATAGCACGAATGGTTTTAATGTTGGCGGTAACATCTTCGCCGCTAGCACCATCACCTCGGGTTGCCGCTGTGACTAGGGAACCATTTTCGTAGCGCAGCGAGATGGCCAAGCCGTCAAACTTCAACTCACCGGCATAAACAACGTGCTCTAGATGCAAGCCTTCACGACAGCGCCGATCAAACGCCACCAATTCTGACTCTTCAAAAGCATTATTGAGAGAGAGCATCGGCACTTCATGTGTTACCGAATCAAACTCTTTTAAAGCGGTACCACCCACTCTTTGAGATAAAGACTCTGAAGTAATCCATTCTGGATGTGCCGCCTCAATCTCTAATAACTCACGATAAAGGAGGTCATACTCAATATCAGGTAGAAGAGGATTATCAAGCACGTAGTAAGCATGCTCTAAGCGTGCGAGCTCTGCCTGCAAGAATGCGTAACGCTCCGCTAAATTTGTCGGACTGTTGGACGACAAGGCAATTTCCTAGCTAAATAGTCTGCTAGCTGCAGAAGATCCAGCAGCAATGCCAGATTTCTCAAGATTGGCGTAAAGGACATCGAGATGCTGACGAATACTCACCACCGCAGCTTCACTCAGATTAATCCCATTGTCATCTACTAAGCGGCCATGAGATGCCTGAGAAATCTCAACACCTTCGCTCAGCATTCGTTCGAATGCTCGCTGCTCTTGGGAGACCAATGGAACCTCAAGTAATAAAGTCAGTTGCGATACTGGCGAATTAGGATCTAAATCAGCGCTATTAAAAATGAGGGTCCCATTGCTATAGAACTCATATTGTCTGCCGTTGCGAGCCAACTTGAAACCACGTTGACGCATCAGAGCATCAAAATTACCCCACGGGCATGGCTCATCAAATAAAACATTAATACTTAATTGGATATCGCTATCAGCCGCCATCACATCCAATTCTTTAGCACTTTCTAGCATCGTGCTCACGCTAGGCATATCAATCTGAGAGCCCAAAGTTTCAGCAAGTGCTTGTGCACGTGAACAGAAATCCGATAACTCCAGTACTCCAATTGCCCCACGACGACTTGCCAATTGAATTGCTAACTGCAGCTCGGCATAAGAAGAATCAGGCTTGAGCTCTTCCCAGCTCTCAGCAGCATCTTGGTCTGCATTTAATCCCTCACAAATACATCGTACATTGGCTTGTACCTGCGAATCAGTCAAATCATTCAGCTCTTCCAAGATCTCTGAACCAGCAATGGCCTCGTCAAATCGAAGAGTAATGACGCAATCAATACGAGGGTCAATAGTAAATTTCTCTGGGGTAGAGCTTGCTACTAAGGCGGCCCCGAAGCTTGGCTCAGTTCGCTCTGCATCTGAATCTGCAAAACCAGGTTCACGACGAGTACGCTCATCGGAAAATTCAGCCTGCTCATTTGCTTTTCGGCGAGCGCGGGCGTATTTTAAATTCAGAATGGCTACTGATATCACAATCAATAGTCCAATTGCGGCCAAAGCGAATTGCAAATCAGACAAACCCAATGTTGTCATGATTTGTTCTACGTACACTTAGGCAGCCTCCACCATCGATACAGCAGATGCAATGTCTACCGCCACAATTCTGGACACACCCTGCTCTTGCATGGTGACACCAATCAGTTGATGAGCAATTTCCATAGTGATCTTGTTATGAGAGATAAACAAAAACTGTGTCTTATCTGACATTTTGGCAACTAGCTGTGAATAGCGCAAGGTATTTGCGTCATCCAATGGTGCATCCACCTCATCTAGCAAGCAGAATGGTGCAGGATTCAAAAGGAAGAGTGAGAAAACCAAAGCAATTGCAGTCAAGGCTTTCTCACCACCAGACAGTAGGTAAATAGAGCTATTCTTTTTACCTGGAGGCTGCGCCATTACCTGAACACCGGCATCCAAAATCTCTTCGCCAGTCATGACCAGTTCAGCGTGTCCACCACCAAATAATTCTGGGAAGAGTTTGCCGAAGTGACCGTTGACCTGGTCAAAAGTCCCCTGCAATAAATCCCGTGTCTCAGCATCAATCTTGGCAATCGCATCTGTCAAGGTTTGCATTGCTTCATTCAAGTCAGCAGATTGTGCATCCAAGAACTGCTTACGCTCTCTTGAACTGGCTAACTCATCAAGGGCCGCCATATTCACTGGACCTAAAGATTGGATTTCAGTATTCAAGCGATTCACTTCGGTTTGAAGCGCGCCTACTTTTAAGTCTGGGCTGAAATTGGCCTCGAGCGCACTGAGATCAGCCTCTGCATCTGATAACAAAGTTGCAAATTGCTCAAAGTTCAAGCGGGCAGCTTGTTCACGCAATTGCAAATCAACAACCTTATCGCGCATTGGCTGCAAGCCACGCTCAATTTGCATACGAGCCTCATCAGCCTCACGCAATTGATGCAATAAAGCATCTTGTTCTGTACGAGCATTCGCTAGAGCAGCCTCACGTGCACTTCGAGCTAGCAACAAGCCTTGTAATTTATCTTGCGCTTCTTCATCACTCAAAGTGGCTAATTCTTGGGTAGCCAAGTCATGCTTATCCTGAATCTCCATGATCTGAGTACGCGCTGTACTTTGATCACGTTGCAAATCAGCAATGCGTTGCTGTAATGAGCGAGTTGCAAATGCTGCTTCTTGTGCAGCCATCTCGGCAGCACGAAGAGATTCACGTAAACGATCACGCTCTTGCGTAGAGAGCTCTAATTTATCTTGGGCCGCCTGAAGAGACTCTTGAAGCTCCTGCTTTGATTGCTCTGCTTGAGTCAACTCTGCAGCAGACTGCTCTTGATTTGCGCTGAGCTGCGTCATTTGTTGATTTAGCTCTGATAACTCACTCTGAATTTGAGCAGCGCGTTGACTATATTGCTCTTCAGCCTGGGTAAGCTGCATTCTCTCTACTTCAAAACCATGCGCTTCTTGAACAGCATGTTCAGCATGAATACGCGCTTGCTCTGCTGCCTGGTGCGCAGCTTGATAATTTGCAGAACATTGATCTAGTTCACCCTGCAACTCACTTTGCATGAGTTTTTGTGCGCGCAATTGCTTTTCAAGACTCTCCATCTCCTGGGCACGAGCCAACATACCGGCTTGCTCAGAGTCTGCAGCATAGAGCTGAACGCTAACGCGACTAACTAGGTGGCCCTGTTGGGTTACAAAAGCACCGCCCGCTGGCAATTTCTCGCGACGATGTAAAGCATCCTCTAGGCTGCTAGAAATATAAATATTGTCTAACCACTCTTGCAAAACAGAGGTGAGACGTGCTGCACCAGCACTTTGAACACGAGTAAGGAGTGGCGTGAAATCTGCCGGCACTACTGTATGTGCAGGAGTAATTTCTTCTGTCAGCAAAATTGCCAAGCGACTTGGTGGAGCATCATTAGCCAAAGCTAGTGTCTCTTGAACGCTCTTTGCAGTCACCGCAGCTAAACGCTCACGCAAGACAGACTCCAAAGCAGCTTCCCAGCCGCTCTCAACTTTGAGCTCTTGCCAGAGACGCTTGCTCTCTTTGAGTCCCTTGCTCTCTAGCCATGGACCAATCTTGCCTTGAGCTTGAACGCTCGCCTGCAAAGCTGTTAATGCGGTGAGCTTCGCTTCAGTTTGGGCGAGGTCTTGGTTCGCAGCTTGAATCTTTTGTTGAGCGGCGTTTCGTGCCTCATCAGTAGCCGGAACACGTTGCTGTGTATCGGCTGCACGCTGCTTAGCTTCATCTACTTTGCGCTGAGCCATAGCCTGGCGATCAATCGCCATTTGTAAAGCCTGTGCGTCCGGCCTACGCATGCCATCTAATTCACTGGTAAGACGAGTCTCGCGCCCCTTTAATTCATCTGATTGCGCAGACATTGCACGAATACGCTCACCCAAACTTGCTAAACGCTGTTCAATCGATGCCAAGCTATCACGTGCATGATTTAATTCACGAGCAGATACTTGGTAAGCCTCTTCACGGCTTGGCATTTGCTCTTGTAAGCTATTGAGGTTAGCCAACAAGGTTTGCTCTTTGTCTGCCGCTTCGCCAAGTTCATGTTCGGTAGTGCGTTGAGCTTGCGCAGCATCAGTCTCTTGAACAGTCCAGCGTTGTAACTGAGCTTGCAAGTCTTGAGTTTGCTGTTGCAAACGTTGACGTGCTTCTTGCACATAATGAATCTGTGATTCAACCTGACTCACATCAGAGTTGGTTTGATACAAATCTCCCTGCGCTTGAGAAACTTTATCTTGTAAAGAATATTGCTGGGTACGCATAGTTTCTAATTCAGCCTCGGCATGACGCAGCTTTGCTGTCTGCTCTTCCAAGCTTACCTGGGTATCACGGATACCATTGGCATGGCGCTCTTGCTCTTTACCAGCCTCGGTCTGACGCACAAACCAAAGTAACTGTTGCTGTGATTTCATTTGCGTAGAGAGCTCAGCATGGCGCTCAGCAACCGTAGCTTGTTTCTCTAAGCGAGTTAACTGCTGATCAAGCTCACGCAAGATATCTTCAACACGTGTTAAGTTTTCTACAGTGTCTTCCAAACGAGATGCAGTTTCTTTGCGACGCTCTTTATATTTAGAAACACCAGCTGCCTCTTCCAAGAAAACCCGCAATTCTTCTGGCTTTGCTTCTAAGATGCGATTGATAGTGCCCTGTCCAATAATGGCGTAACCTCTTGGACCCATACCTGTTCCCAAGAAAATATCTTGGATATCTTTACGACGCACTACTTGATTGTTGACGTAATAACTTGAGTTACCGTCACGAGTCAAAACACGTTTAATACCTAATTCTGTAAAAGCACTCCATTGGCCTTGAGCACGTCCTTCAGAATTATCAAAAATGAGTTCTACGCTGGCACGACCAGATGGCTTACGCAAACCAGAGCCGTTAAAAATCACGTCCTGCATCGATTCGCCACGTAACTCGCTGGCGCGGGATTCACCCAAAACCCAGCGGACGGCGTCAATAATGTTCGACTTTCCGCAACCGTTAGGACCTACAACGCCAATTAATTGGCCAGGCATTTCAAAATGGGTTGGGTCAACGAAAGACTTAAAGCCGGAAAGTTTGATGGATTTCAGTTGCACGGCGTACTTTGTAGGGAAAAAAGAGGTTTAAATAGGGGATAAATAATTAAAGCTAAAGTGGGAAGATGATAGCAAGCTTGGGGCTCCTTAGACGTGTTTTCTCCCCATCGATATAATGATAAATCTACCTCCAGGGACAAAATCCCTTAACAATCTGATAGTTAACTAAAAAGCATGAGCCAATCACCACAAAGCATCATTGAAGAAGCCTGGGAAAACCGCGCAAACCTGTCTCCAGATAGCGCCCCTGGCAACGTCCGCGGCGCTGTAAATGCCGTCTTAGAAGGCCTCAATAACGGCACTATTCGCGTTGCTGAACGCCAAAGCGTTGGTAAATGGGAGGTAAATCAGTGGGTTAAGAAGGCTGTTTTGCTTTCCTTCCGACTTGAGGACAACATTCCTATGGGCGCTGGTGGCTATACCCAGTTCTACGACAAGGTGCCTAGCAAATTCCAGAACTACACTGCGGCTGATTTTGCTGCTGGTGGCTTCCGCGTAGTTCCCCCAGCCATGGCTCGTCGCGGCTCATTTATTGGTAAAAATGCGGTTTTAATGCCCTCTTACGTCAATATTGGTGCCTATGTTGGCGAAGGCACCATGGTTGACACCTGGGCAACAGTCGGTTCTTGCGCCCAAATCGGTAAAAACGTTCACCTTTCCGGTGGCGTAGGTATTGGTGGTGTTTTAGAACCCATCCAGGCTGGCCCAGTCATCATTGAAGATAACTGCTTCATTGGAGCGCGCTCCGAAGTGGTTGAAGGCGTGATCATTGAAGAAAATGCTGTGCTCTCGATGGGCGTATATATCGGTCAAAGCACCAAGATTTATGACCGCGAGACTGGCGAAGTCCATTACGGACGAGTTCCAGCAGGCTCTGTAGTCGTACCTGGCTCACTGCCCTCTGCGTGCGGTAAATACAGTTTGTATGCTGCGGTTATCGTCAAGAAAGTGGATGCTCAAACTAGAGCAAAGACTGCCATTAACGAATTACTTCGCGACTAAATTTCGATGAGCGCCACCCTTGAGCTCACAGAAGCTCTCATTGCTTGCCATTCCGTTACCCCGGCTGATGGTGGTTGCCAAGAATTAATCGCGACACGCTTACAAGCTCTCGGCTTTCATACCGAGAGTGTTGTGAGTGGCCCTGATAACTTTCAAGTAACTAACTTGTGGGCAATTAAAAAAGGGAAAGCTGGTGACGAAGGCAAAGTACTAATGTTTGCCGGACATACAGATGTTGTGCCAACTGGGCCATTGGAAAAGTGGACCAGCAACCCATTCACCCCAACCATACGCGACGGCATGCTTTATGGTCGTGGTGCAGCGGATATGAAGACCTCCCTCGCTGGATTTGTTGTCGCTACTGAAGAGTTTATTGCTGCCCATCCCGATCACCAAGGCTCCATTGCTTTTCTCATTACTAGCGATGAAGAAGGTCCCGCGAATGACGGCACCGTCATCATGTGTGAACGCTTGCAAAAGCATGGTCAACGTCTAGACTATTGTGTGATTGGTGAACCCACCTCGGTAGACCAACTCGGCGACATGATTAAGAATGGACGCCGTGGCTCCTTGTCAGGCAAGCTCAAAATGAAAGGTATCCAGGCGCACATCGCCTACCCTCATTTAGGCAAAAATCCGATTCATCTTTCTGCACCTGCAATTTCTGCGCTAGTAGAAACTGAATGGGACAAAGGGAATCAATATTTTCAACCGACCAGCTTTCAGATCTCCAATATTCATGCGGGCACCGGCGCAAATAACGTCATCCCTGGCGAGTTAACCATTGATTTCAACTTCCGCTTCTCAACCGAGAGCAAACCAGAGCAATTGCGTGAGCGTCTTGAAAAGATTCTCAAAGATGCTGGGCTTGATTTTGAAATTGACTGGGTATTAGGCGGCAGTCCATTCATTACAGGTGATGGCGCTTTAGCGGTAGCACTGCGCACAGCGATTAAAGCTGAAACTCAGATTGATACAGAGCTATCTACTACTGGCGGCACCAGCGATGGTCGTTTTATTGCCAAGATATGCAAAGAAGTGGTGGAGTTTGGCCCCCTAAATGCCACTAGCCACAAGATTGATGAGTGCGTCATCATTGATGATGTAGAGCCGCTTAAAAATATTTATCGCAAAACGCTTGAGCAACTCATTGCTTAATTGCGAATAGATTCTTTTCTAATACAACTAATCCATCATGGACCCTGAGCCTCAGCAATCCCTAACAGTCAATCAGTGCATCGATCAAATTGCACAAAAACTAGAAGCTGCCAATTTACATTATGGACATGGCGCGATTGATTCACAGAGTGAAGCCTTGTGGCTTGTCAGCAAACAGATCGATTTAAGCCCAAGTGATGCACTAGATCATTTAGAAGATCCCATTACACAAGAGCAGCAGCAAAAAGCATTCGCTGTCGCTAATGCAAGAATCTCCACACGCAAACCACTCGCCTATATTTTGGGTGAAGCATGGCTTATGGGCGTACCTTTTTTCTGTAGCGAGCAAAGTATTGTTCCCCGTTCATGGATTGCAGAACTGATTGTCGATGGCTCTCTAGAGCCTTGGCTACCAGCAGATGGTAAAGCGCTTGATTTATGCACCGGCAATGGCTCACTAGCAGTGCTACTCGCGCTCTCTTGCCCTGATATTCATGTGAGCGCTTGCGACATCAGTATGCCTGCCTTATCTGTTGCCGCTCGGAATGTGGATCGGCATGGCTTGAGCTCTCAAGTAGAGTTATTTGATGGCGACTTATGGAATGCACTACCTGAGCCTAATGAAGATAATCTTTTTGACTTGATCATTTGCAATCCACCATATGTCAACGCGAACTCAATGAATGCACTTCCCATTGAATATCATGCTGAGCCAGCTCTAGCATTAGCCGGTGGAGATGATGGGATGGACTTAATCAGAAGAATTATTGCGCATGCGCCTGATTACTTATCTGAGCGCGGCGCCATTCTGATTGAGATTGGCAATGAATATGAAAACTTCAAAAAAGCCTTCCCGCAAATTCCAGTCATTTGGATGGAAGTATCTGCTGGTGAAGAGCAAGTCTTATTAATTCAGGCAGAAGACCTGCGTTAACCAGTCATCAACTTAATTCTGCTGCTGCTGCAATTGCCTGATCAATTCGCTCGACTGGAATGACTTTCAATCCAGGAATCTTCGTCTTAGGCATATTGGCCTTCGGAATCATGGCGACTGTGAAGCCCAACTTAGCAGCCTCTTTCAATCGTTCTTGACCGCGCGGGCATGGACGAATCTCCCCAGCCAAGCCAACCTCACCAAACACAATCAGCTCTTTAGGTAAAGCGCGATTTCGAATTGACGACTGGATTGCCAACAGTACCGCTAAGTCAGCTGCAGGTTCTGAGATTTTGACGCCGCCGACTGCATTTAAGAATACGTCTTGATCAAAGCAAGCAATACCAGCATGACGATGCAATACCGCTAAGAGCATTGCCAAACGAGCTTGCTCTAAACCAACAGCCAAACGCCTTGGATTAGGAACATGCGCGGTATCTACAAGCGCCTGAATTTCTACCAACAATGGCCGACTACCCTCTTGGGTCACCAATACACACGCGCCCGGAACCATCTGCTCATGCTGCGATAGGAAAATGGCGGAAGGATTCGTAACACCGCGCAGACCTTTTTCAGTCATCGCAAATACGCCCAGCTCATTCACAGCACCAAAACGATTTTTAATTGAGCGTACCAGGCGGAATGAAGAATGTGTATCACCCTCAAAGTACAAAACGGTATCGACAATGTGCTCAAGCACACGGGGACCGGCTAAGTGGCCATCCTTAGTAACGTGACCCACCATCAAGACACAAATACCGCTTGATTTAGCGGCCCTGGTTAATTGCGCAGCACACTCCCGAACCTGCGCCACAGATCCTGGTGCAGAACTCAATACCTCAGAGTACAAAGTTTGAATCGAGTCTACTACCAATACTTGTGGCTTAACGGTATCCATAATCGAAATCAGTTTCTCCAACTGAATTTCTGCTAAGACCTCCAATTGGGGAGCATCTAATACAATACGTTTTGCACGTAAGGCAATTTGCGCTGCCGACTCTTCGCCACTGCTATAGAGTACATTCATGCCAGCAGCACTCATCTCGGCTAGAGCTTGTAAAAGTAATGTGGATTTACCAATACCGGGATCGCCGCCTAAAAGCACTACGCCGCCTGGAACCAAGCCACCACCCAAGACACGATCAAACTCTTCTACGCCTGTGCTAAATCTTGGCAGGTCTTCTGCAGCAATTGCAGAAAGTTTTTGCCGCGGCAAGGATTGTGCCAAACCCTGAAAACGAGAGTTCGAGGTTGTCTCTGGCAAGCCCTCCTCCATCGTGTTCCATGCCTGACAAGATGGACATTGACCTTGCCACTTTGCAGAGGTACCGCCACAAGATTGGCAGATGTAAACCGTTTTGACTTTAGCCAAGGGTTGCCTAGTAATGAAGTTAAATGAATATAGAGTGAATCATTAATCGAGCTGCGTATCCGCTTTATTTTCTTGTGCGCGCTTAGGCGCATCCTTGCGGCGCTGCTCTAGATCAGCCGCTCTTGCAGCAGCAGCTTTTTGCTTTTCTTCAAATTCACGCTGATTATCTACACGCTCAGCAGCCTTCACTGGCGAAGCACGGTCAGCAGCGCGTTTGATATCTTCTTGATCTTTTAAGCTCTTACGTAATTTACGTTGCTCATCATGCAATGCGATCTCTTGCTCGGTAATTGGGTCTATTTCTTTACGATATTGGGTTCTAGCACTACTAATACAGTAGTTGACCCAATACTTTTGATGGCACTCAGCTTGAGCCTTACCCCAACGATACTTTGCCCACTCACGCTGCAGTTCAAGCTCTTGCTCAATCTTATTTAATTGTTCGAGTCTAGCCTCTTCAGCGGGAGTCGCCAAGACAGAATTAGCAATAGAATAAGCTAGCAAAAAAATTCCGAGGAATAATTTTGAGCGCATAAAAAGAACTCTCAAATTTCCACCTTTGCGCCTAATTCCACAATTCGATTGGCAGGTATCTTGAAAAAGTCAGACTGACGTCCAGCATTTTGATACATCCAGCAGAACAAACGCTCACGCCAGAGTGCCATGCCAGGTATAGCCGAAGGAATAATGGTATCGCGCGACAAGAAGAATGAAGTGTTCATCATGTCAAACTTCATATTGAAGCTAGTCTCAATCAAGTTAATGATTGTTGCCATATCAGGAGTCTCTTTGAATCCGTAGATAGCCCTAACAACAAAGATATTGCCGCCCAAATCCTTGAGGGTAATACGATCCTGATCATTAACATAAGGCACATCCCAAATACTCACCTTTAAGAAAAAGACTCTTTCATGAAGCACGTGGTTATGCTTCAGGTTATGTAAAAAAGATACCGGCAAATAATCTACGTGTGCAGTCAAAAATATAGCCGTACCCTCAACTCGATGAGGCGGGTGCGCAAGCAAGGCACCGATAAAGCTACTCAATTCAATGCCGTCCTCCATTGCACGCTTGCGCAAAATTTGACGGCCGCGGTACCAGGTAATTAAACAAGTAAAGCAAAGTAAGCCGAGAGCTAATGGGTACCAGCCACCGTCTTTAATCTTAATCAGATTCGCTGTCCAAAAAGCAACATCGACGAGGAAAAAGGCAGCCGTAATCAATGCCACTAATACAACATTCATCTTCCACTCGCGGAACATTACTACCGCTAGCAAAATAGTGGTGATGAGCATTGTTGATGTTACGGAAATACCATACGCAGCTGCCAAGTTAACAGACTCTCGAAACTCAATAATGGTGACAACTACCATAAACAATAAAGCCCAATTCACAATCGGAATATAAATTTGGCCCTGCTCAGAATCTGAGGTGTGCAAAATATTCATGCGCGGCATAAAGCCCAACAAAATTGCTTGGCTTACCAATGAATATGCTCCAGAAATGACAGCCTGAGATGCAATCACAGTGGCAGCAGTCGCTAAGCCTACCGTTGGCCACAAGGCCCATTCTGGGACCATTAAATAAAAGGGGTTCTTAATTGCCTCGGGATCTGAGAGCACCAAAGCTCCCTGACCAAGATAGTTAATCAGAAGACTTGGTAGAACAATAAACAGCCACGCATATCTCACTGGAGCGGGCCCGAAATGCCCCATATCAAGATAGAGCGCTTCGACACCGGTCACCACAAGAACAACCGCACCCATCACAATGTAGGCAGTAGTTGGATGCAGTCTGATGAAATCGATTGCGTACAAAGGATTAAAGGCAGCAATAATCTCAGGGGCATCGCCAATATTCCAGATACCCAATGCAGCAAGTGTGAGGAACCAGGCAAGCGTAATGGGTCCAAATAATTTTCCGACTGCAGCAGTGCCATATTTCTGAATGAGAAATAAAGCCACCAAAATAATGAGTGAAATTGGAATAATGAATTTATGTAAACCTGGGGCGGCTATCTCAATACCCTCAACCGCTGACAGGACAGAAATAGCTGGGGTAATAACCGACTCGCCTAAGAGCATGCAAGCGCCTAGCATGCCCATGATCATAAAAAAGAAGTAGCTCTTTGATTTACTGTCAAAAGAACGTAAAGCTAAGGCCATCAAAGACAGAACACCGCCTTCACCTTTATTGTCTGCACGCATCACAAACAAAACATACTTCACGGTCACAACTAAAATAAGAGCCCAAATCATCATTGAGATGACGCCAAATAAAGCTTCTGGGGTATATGCAATGCCATGATTGGCATCGAAGCATTCTTTTAAGGCATAGAGCGGGCTAGTTCCGATATCGCCGAAAACTACGCCAATCGCTGCGAGCATCATTACACCAAGACTTTTTTTATGCTCACCACCAGGACCACTAACTTCTACCGGATTCAGAAGCGTTGAACTGGAAAACTCTGGATTGCTAATTGACATCTCATAACCTTAAGGTATGTTGCGTGGCAATATGTTACTCCTTATAAGGGGCTAATAAAGCAGGAACAAAACCCTCAAAAACCGCGTTTTTATATTCCTTTTGAAGGAAAACCTCGACAGAGACCCCTAGAAAATGGTAGAATTTCAGCTTCAGACGCGGGGTGGAGCAGTCTGGCAGCTCGTCGGGCTCATAACCCGAAGGTCGTAGGTTCAAATCCTGCCCCCGCAACCAGTAATTCAGTACTAAGCCCTTAATTTTTAAGGGCTTTTTGCTTTTTAGCAACAACTAAACTCTGAGAAGCTGCTTAATCAACTAGCTCTTTGGCCCGTCAACTGCTTGCAAGTAACCCTTGAGGTATTGAGCTGGCACAAATAAGTTGCTGCTCAACCCAGTTTTTGAAGAAATAGTGACCTGAAATCCCTTATCCATTTGCTCCCGTAAAAAAGCATCGGTGACTTGAATGGACATCAGCTCTTTAAATACACAACCTTGCGCATCGCAGACACCAGCTTCCCTGGATAAAACCTTGAAAGTACTTGCAGGTTTATTCAGTAAGTTTGCTGATTCGTAATAACGCCAAGGAGCGAAGTAAGTCAGATGAACTAGGAGTTCGTATGTTTTGGCACCCTGAGTACTTTTCTCTCCTCTGAGACTAAACATCTCAAAAGTATTGGCATCATCCATCGTATTGATCGGTGGACCTTGATAAATTTTTGCCCCATTACTCGGATTAGAGCTAATGATGGTAGAACGATAAACATCGTTTATCTCCCAAGCACTAACCACTCTATCGTTACTTTTGCACGCTATTAAACCAAGGCTAATGATGAGTAAAATAATAATTCTGTACATATCTAAATCCCCTTAAGTTTGGAAATCATACTATCGACCAACTAAAGAGGGGTCTATTGTCGCCAGATGAACTTGCGGCAAGCATTTCCATATTTAGCTCTACTCTATGTTAAAGGCTTAATTCAAAACCTTATAACCTCTCCCACTCAAGCAGCGCTTAACAACTGCTTCCTGAGCCTGGTTACCGCTAAATGCACCGCCAGCTCCACCTATCACTGCACCAGCACCGGCTGCCTGAATGATGCCAGTCTTATTACCACCCGTAACCAGTCCCAGCAAGCCGCCAACTACGGCACCTGCGCCAGCACCTTTTGCTGCAGTCTCACCCATGCCAGATTGATCTTTTGCATACGCCTGGCACTCCTGCAGGTCTTTTTCATAGGCAGATTCATTAACGCCCTTCATATCCACGAGTGGGCGAACATCGGCGCCAGCACAGCCAACAGCCGCCATCAGAACCAAAGAACACAATGCAACTAGCTTATTCATATTCGTTACCTTTTTACTGAATCAATTTGAGATCAAGGGATTAATCCTCGAGACTCCTATGCCACAGACGATTTATATCATGCCGCCAAAATTGTGTCGAAAACTGAGCATTATTTTTAAAGGTCCAGACTTGTGCACCGGTGATTGGCGTTTGATGAAAGAGAATTTTTAAATCTCGATAGCGAGCACTAACCGTCGGATGTGGATGACCATAACGATTGCGGTAGCCATTTTGTGCAAAAGCTTGGTCAGGCTCCAAATTTTTGAGCAGTTCAAGTGATGAAGAGGTCTTACTTCCATGGTGTGGCGCCATAAAAATAAGTCGCTTATCGGATAACTCTTCAAGCCTAAGTTGATTAAGTCGCTCCACCATATCAGCTTCGCCCTGCTTTTCAACATCACCGGTTAACCAAAAAGAAGTTTTCTGATTGCGCACCTCAAGAACGCAACTCATTTCATTTGGCTTTCTAGGGTATTGCTCCTCAAAAAGCGTTTCTTCATGCGGATGCCACACTATGAACTCCACATCATCCCAAATCCAGCGTTGTCTAAATCGACAAGGAATACTTGGGATTTTTCTAACTTGGAGGTTTTGAAGCAGCGGATTATTGCTAGGCAGAGAACCCATCATTGAATCAAACTGTATTTGCTTTAATAGCGTAGCAGCTCCACCGATATGATCACTATCGCTATGACTAATTACCATGCGATCTATTTGATCAATACCCCTTCCGCGCAAATAAGGCAGAATCACGCGCTGCCCGGCATCATCCCTCTTTCCTTGAATGGGTCCGGTGTCATAGAGTAGGTTCCTATTGGCAGTCTCCAGCAAGACCGCTGTGCCTTGACCAATGTCCAGAACGGTTGCCCTAAATTCACCAGCAGCTAAAGGGGAGTGATTCAAATAGTTCCACTGCGGGACAAACATAGGCATCGATAGAGACAAAGCTAAGGCACGTGATTTCCAGTGATGCTTCAATTCTCCTGGGCGGATGGCATAGATAATCCCAATGCCAGATAACAGCAAACCCCACCACTCTGGTTGTTTAGCCCAAATGATCGACCAATTCCAGCTAGCCATCCAATCCAATACAACTGCTAAATACTCCATCGCCATATGCGCAGGCAATAACAGCCACCTGCCAATAAACTCAGGTAACAATGCTCCTGCGATCGCTAGAGGAGTCACAACATAGCTCACCAAAGGAATTGCAAAGGCATTAGCCAAGGGTGACACTACGGATACTTGATAAAACCAATACAAAGTAAACGGAAGTAATGCGATAGTGACAACCGCTTGTACTCTACAAGCTTCCCGCAAAGCTTGTAGCAGACGATCAGTCCAGTGAATCTCTAACTCTTTTCCGGTAGGAATTCCTAATAGGCCACTGGAATCACTCATGGCATAAAGGATGGCTGCAACAGCGCCAAACGATAGCCAAAAACCTGGGGTATAGGGTGCCATAGGATCTATTAGCAAAACCAATGCTAATGCCCACCACCAAATATCGAATGATCTAGGATTTCTACCAGACCAAAGTGCAAATGCAACGACGCCAACCATATACATGGTTCTCTGTGCTGGAATCTGAAAACCCGCTAACCATGCGTAGACAAATGCAGTCAAAAACCCAGCACTTGCGGCCACTTTTCCGACTGGGATTAGGAGAGGCCATGAACGACGTCGCCATATAAAGGCAGCTATAGAGGCTCCAACTCCTGCCAACATCGTCACATGTAGTCCTGATATTGAAATTAAATGTCCGATACCTGTAGCATTAAATATCTGCCAGTCCTCTTGATCAATCGCATTTTGATCGCCCATTACCAAGGCAATAATTACTCCCGCATAACGAGCGTCTTCTGGTAACAGCTTTTGAATCTTTTTACGCAGGCTCCAGCGCGCTAACTCCATACGTAACTCAAATTCAGTTAACCCAATGTCTTTTGAAAGTAAGAGCTCTCCTGACCTTATCGAGCCACTGGCTCCAAAGTCTTGATGAAAGGACCAACGCTCAAAATCAAATGTATATGGGTTGAGAGACCCATAAGGTCGTTTCAGCTTTACCTTAAACCTCCAACGCTGACCCGGAACGACCTCGGGAATTACCTGCGGACTTCTCCAGGCTGGTTGCCAACTCAAATAAATACGTTTAGGAAGATGATTTACAGACTCATCAATTTCAAATGCAAATTTAGCGCCCGCAGAGTTACCCTGAGGCAGCGCAACTATACGCCCTTCTATCGTTAAGTCTTTTCCCTCCATTTCTGACGACAGAAGATTACTCAATCGATTCTCGGCATAGCGTGCGTTCCAAGCGAAGCCAAGCACAAACATTAAGGAAAGAATTGCCAATTGGTGAGGGAGGCTGGATGACTGTTTGATACAGATAAAGAGACAGCACATCGCTCCGATCAAAAAACATCCAGCAACCCAATGGATAGGAATCTTTTGTAAAAATAAAAGGAGCGATCCCCCGGCGATGAACGCCGTAATTGCTAAGCGCAAGAGTCTAAGAAGCTAGTTTGGAGTTTGCAGAATCAGCACAGAGTGCTGACCAACGGGGTAATACTTGCATGGCATTGCGCCATACTGCAGCTGAAAAATCAGCCTCATTGATTCCACGGATAGACGCTAGCATCCTAGCTATCCGAGGTAAGAACCCAGGCTCATTAAATGCAATGCCCTCCCCCCTCCCCCATGCTGGAGGGATATCGGGCGCATCAGTTTCTGTGACGATGCTATCAAGCGGTAATTCAGTTAAGAGTCTGCGAATTTGCAAAGCGCGTTCATAAGTAGCGGCACCTCCAAAACCCAACTTAAATCCTAGTTCAATAAACTGCTCGGCTTGCTGAAAGCTACCATTAAAAGCATGGGCAATCCCACCAGGAATCTTACGACGACGCAGGGATTTTAATATAGCGTCCTGTGATCGACGCACATGCAAAATGACTGGTAGCTGAAACTGTTGCGCTAGATCTAATTGCGTATTAAAAAAATATTCTTGCTTATGTGGGTCTAAGCCCTCTACAAAATAATCGAGGCCAATCTCACCAATACCAACAAATCTGGGATCAGAAAGGGATTGGGTAATTTCTTTTTCAAGAATGGAGATATCACCCTCCTGCGCTTGATTGGTATATAGAGGATGAATGCCAAGCGTATAGACTAAGCCTGGAATCTGTTGACCATATTGATTTGCAAGTGCGCGAACTGCTTCGCAATCAGCTGCTTTGACGGCCGGCAATAAAATTGCCTGAACATTGTTATCAAGCGCACTCCGAATGACCTCAGGTAAATTCTTTGCAAACTCTGGCGCATCCAGATGGCAATGGGTATCGATCCACATAGGGCGATCGCTCATTGTGAAAAAGTCTTTAATACTCCGCGCTCTAAATGCAAAATACGATCACAACGTTTTGCCCGGACCGGATCATGGGTCACAATCACAAAAGCAGTGCCCTGATCGCGAGCAATATTTAACATCAAATCAAAAACACCATCTGCAGTTTCAGTATCTAAGTTACCCGTTGGCTCATCAGCCAATACACATGCAGGGTTTCCTACTAAAGCTCTTGCAACCGCTACCCGTTGGCGCTCACCACCAGATAATTCACCCGGGGTATGTAATTCACGTGCAGATAAGCCAACTGCTTTGAGCATCTTGCTGGCACGCTCCATTGACTCATCATTGCCTAAGCCACGAATACGCAAAGGTAAGGCAACGTTCTCAACAGCGCTAAATTCATCTAGGAGATGATGGAACTGATAAATAAAACCAAGGCTTTGGTTGCGTAGTTGGTCTAGCTTTTTGACAGATAATTGATTCAAATGAGAGCCAGCGAGCACTACCGAGCCAGCGCTTGGGGTATCCAAGCCACCCAAAAGATGTAATAAGGTGCTTTTGCCAGAACCGGATGAGCCGACAATCGCAACCTTCTCTGAGGGTGTGACATCCAAGTCAATTGCCTTAAGTACCTCTACCGCTGTTGGGCCTTGACCATAGGTCTTAGCCAAACCGCGCGCCATTAAAACTAAAGCGCCCTGATTACTCATAGCCTCATTCATATCGTAAGGCCTCCGCAGGTTGCACTTTGGCAGCACGTCGACTTGGATAGAGAGTTGCAAGTACAGACAATCCAAAAGCCATTAATCCGACTGTAACTACATCACTCAATCTAACGTCCGAAGGCAATTCACTAATAAAGTAGATCTCGCGAGGCAAGAAGCGTACACGGAAAATCGCTTCAATAGCGGGAACGATGACATCAATATTAAGTGCAATCAACAAACCCAAGCCCACGCCAGATAGAGAACCGAGTATGCCAATGGCCAGACCTTGAATTAAAAATATTCTTTGAATTAAGCCGGGACTCGCACCCATCGTTCTTAAAATTGCAATATCAGCTTGCTTCTCATTTACAGTCATCACCAATGTAGACACAAGGTTGAATGCGGCTACCGCAATAATCAAAGTCAGAATGATGAACATCATCTTCTTTTCAGTTTGAACTGCAGCGAACCAATTGCGATTTGAGCGGGACCAATCAGTTACCCACATGGCTTGAGGCACAACAGCGGCTAACTGATTAGCTATTGCTGGTGCGCGCTGCATATCATCCACCTTGACACGCAAGCCTGATGGATCTCTGAGGCGTAGTAAAGCCGCAGCGTCTTTCCAATGCATGATGGCTAAAGAGCTGTCGTATTCATAATGACCGCTATCCACAATACCAACCACTTGAAGAGTGCGCATCCTTGGCATTGCACCAGCTGGCGTTAAATCACTTTCAGGAACGATTAAATTAATACGATCACCCACATGTGCGCCAACAAGTGCCGCTAGTTGCGCACCCAAGGCAACACCAAAGCCGCCAGGCTTGAGATCATTAATACTGCCAGCAACAAATTGCTTTGGCAGATCAGAAACCTTTCCCTCTTCGCTTGGTGAGATTCCCCGAATGGCGACACCACGCATGACATTCTCGCGACTGAGCAAGCCTTGAGAACTGACCATGGGGGCAACACCTACGACATGCGGTTGCTCAGCCACTTTAAGCGCAAGTGGCTCCCAGTTTGCCAACCCTTCTGGCGCAGTAATTTCTACATGAGAAAGAACCGACAGCATGCGATCACGAACTTCCTTTTGGAAGCCATTCATGACCGAGAGCACCACAATCAAGGAGGCAACTCCTAAGGCGATGCCGGCGGTCGAAATTCCGGAGATAAAGGATAAAAAGCCATCGCGCTTGCCCACCGTCTTGCGACGCTTGGATCGGGTGTAGCGTAGGCCAATTTCTAGCTCTATAGGGAGTCTCAACATAGCCACAGTTTAGTGAATTACCAAGGCAAACCAATGGAATATCTAAATGCCACCTAAAATCAGGGGAATGACTGTAAATTCTGCTACCTCCCCAGCCGCACAAACCAAGCTACGGCGCTTTACCCTGATGCTGTCAGGTGAGGACGCTTTTGACTCTGAGGAAGAGCGTGCAATGGTTGATCGCCCGGTAAAAGGGCTGCCGCATGAGTGTTATTTACTGGGCAAGCTGGTACCACTTGCCCCAGTCTTGCTTTTAGGCCAAACATCACAAGCAGTGAACCCATCAGAAGTCATCGCCTGCCTTCAGCCAGTCCATCTTCACGCCACACGTGACCATCTTATTTTGATGGGGCAAAACCAGATTGATCTGACGCAAACTGAATCTACCGAACTCCTAAAAACTGCTCTGCCATACATTGAGGAAGATTTTCAAAACCCAATTCAGTTTCAGGGACAGCATTATTGGTTTATTCCAGCAGGTCCATTTGCAAGCCTAGCTAGCTATAGCATTGATCAAGCACACGGACGTAATATTGATTGGTGGATGCCACGCGACACTAACGAAGAAGGTATCGCAAAACGCTGGCGCAAGCTCCAAAATGAAATTCAGATGCTCTGGCATATCGGCTCCGTTAATGAAGTACGAGAGCAACGTGGCATGCCAAGCATTAACTCCTTATGGATCAGTGGTATCGGCAAATTGAGTGATGTGCAAGCACCGCAAGCAGTTCAACAATCAAATCATCTCTATGGAGCACATCCTCTACTGGCCGGATTAGCAAAGCTATACAACATTTCCCATTCGGAGGAATTGAATACTCCGGGGCCAGGATCTTTTGCATGGCTAGATCATCCTGAATCGATATGGCCAATATTGAGTACGGCATTAAACAATCAAGCATTAGATGAAGTACTGATCATTGACTTTCCCAAAGGCAAAACTCGTGAACGTCTCTATCAAGCTAAAGATCTTTCTAAAAGATCTTGGGCATTCTGGAAAAAAGTAGAGCCACTGACCTGGCAAGAAATCATTTCCTCATGAGCCTCTTTTCTCAACGCCCTTTCTCTGAGCGCACCGCTACCTGGTTACAGCAAAGTGGCCTACATCCCTTGCTGGCGAGACTATATGCAGCACGAGGTCTCGAGTCTCCTGAAGAGCTATCGCTTGACTTAAAGCAATTGCTCTCGCCAACAGAACTCAAAAATTGCATTAGTACAGCGTTACTACTAGCAGACATTCTTGAAAGAAAAGAAGCCATCCTCATCGTTGCAGACTACGACTGCGATGGTGCTACCGCTTGTGCTGTCGGCCTGCGGGGCTTACGGATGTTGGGTGGTTCAGAGACCCCCATTCAGTTTCTGGTGCCCAATCGCTTTACTATGGGATATGGCCTGACGCCCGAGGTAGTTGAGCTTGCGGCCGCACAAAATCCTAAACCTAAATATCTCATTACGGTTGATAACGGTATCGCAAGTGAAGCTGGAGTAGATCGTGCCCGCGAACTAGGCATGGAGGTCATTGTTACTGATCATCATTTGCCTGGCGATCAACTTCCTAAAGCAACTGCTATTGTTAATCCCAATCAGCCTGGCTGCAGTTTTCCTAGCAAAGCGCTTGCTGGAGTTGGCGTGATGTTTTACCTATTAGTAGCCCTGCGTGCAGAGTTACGTCATCGTGGAAAATTTACGAATGAGACACAACCTAAAGTGGAGAATCTATTAGATCTTGTTGCTCTAGGCACTGTTGCCGATGTAGCGCAACTTGATCGTAATAATCGCGTACTTGTTTCTAATGGCTTAAAACGTATTCGGACCGGCATTTCTCAACCTGGAATACAAGCTTTGTTTCAAGCGGCAGGACGAGATCCCCGTAAAGCGAATACCTTTGACTTAGGCTTTGCTATTGGCCCCCGCCTCAATGCGGCTGGGCGCTTAGCTGATATGACTTTAGGCATTCGCTTGCTACTTACTGATAGTACAGATGAAGCCATGACGCTTGCGCAAGAACTTGATCGCATTAATCGCGAACGTCGCGTAATAGAAACCGGCATGCAAGAAGCGGCACTCGCACATCTTGCAGAAGATCAGCTGGCCGGAACCATGGCGCAACGTACCAGCATCTGTCTTTGGAATCCGGAGTGGCACCAAGGCGTCGTCGGAATTGTGGCCTCTCGCCTGAAGGAACGCTTTAATCGCCCAGCCATTGTTTTTGCTCCCGATGGCAATACTGGAGAAGAGTTACGTGGATCCGGTAGATCATTGACAGGATTTCATTTAAGAGATGCTCTAGATTTAGTATCTAAACGCGAGCCTGGACTCATCCTCAAGTTTGGCGGCCATGCGATGGCAGCTGGTCTAACGATTCGTAAAGATGATTTTGAAAAATTTGATGCCTGCTTTCAGGAGGTAGCGAATAGCTTATTAAATGATGAAATCCTGGAGCGCCGACACCCTCACGATGGTTCTCTACAACCCTCAGAATTCACCCCCGAAATCGGCGACCTGCTTGCCGAAGAAATCTGGGGTCAAGGCTTTCCTCAACCCGTCTTTTATGGGGAGTTTGAGGTTGCCCAGCAAAGCCTCATGAAAGAAAAACACCTGCGCTTGATGCTGCGTCCCATTGGCTCAGCTCCTGGTAATAAGCCAATTACTGCCGTTTGGTTCAATCGCACCCAAAGCCTCCCAGCCAAAGCTAAATTGGCCTACCGGCTAGTCACCGACCGCTATCAAGGACAAGCTCGTGTCCAGCTCATGGTTGAGGCACATGACGAGAGCGCTGGGACCTAAAGGTCAAGTGCAATAACCCCCTTATAATTGGGGGATGGAAGCTGAACAACTAAACACTATTTCAAATACCTTGTCCGATCTGCTCACCCGTGAGCAAGCTCTTCGGGGGTATCTTTGACTTCGAAGTAAAGTCACGCCGCCTTACTGAAGTTAACTCGATCCTGGAAGATCCCACCATTTGGGATGACCAAAAGAAAGCCCAGGCACTGGGCAAAGAAAAGAAATTGCTCGATGGCGTGGTTGCTACTCTCACCGATTTAAATACCAACATCACAAGTGCTCTTGAACTCTTTGATATGGCCAAAGAGGAGAATGATTTCGATACGATTGCTGCTATTGAGCAAGATGTTGAGACTTACAGCAAGATCATTGGTGATCTGGAGTTCCGCCGCATGTTCCACAACGAGATGGACTCATGCAATTGCTTTCTTGATATTCAGGCAGGTGCAGGTGGTACTGAGGCGTGCGACTGGGCGAGCATGCTTTATCGCCAGTATCTCAAGTATTGTGAACGCAAGGGCTACAAAACAGAAATTCTAGAAGAATCCGATGGCGACGTTGCTGGCATTAAGAGCGCAACGATCAAAGTTGATGGCGAGTATGCCTATGGCCACCTCCGCTCCGAAACTGGCGTGCATCGTTTGGTACGTAAGTCACCGTTTGACTCCTCCAATGGGCGCCATACCTCCTTTGCATCCATCTATGTCTACCCAGAGATTGATGACTCTATTGAGATTGAAGTGAATCCTGCAGATATTCGTACAGATACCTACCGCGCTTCTGGTGCGGGTGGTCAGCATATTAATAAAACTGACTCCGCAGTGCGTCTCACGCATATCCCAACAGGAATTGTGGTGCAATGCCAGAACGATCGCAGTCAACACCGCAATCGCGCAGAAGCAATGACGATGCTAAAGTCACGCTTGTACGAACATGAGATGCAAAAGCGTCGCGCCGAACAAGACAAGTTAGAAGCAAGTAAAACTGATGTGGGCTGGGGTCACCAGATCCGCTCTTATGTTTTGGATCAAAGCCGCATTAAAGATTTACGTACTAACGTTGAGATCTCCAATACTCAAAAAGTTCTGGATGGGGATCTTGATGCCTTTATTGAAGCCAGCCTGAAGCAAGGCGTTTAATTAACGACAAATATGAACGACAAAACTAATCCACCAATTACCGAAGCGGTTGATGAGAACCACATCATTGCGGAGCGCCGTGAAAAACTCGCCAAGCTGCGCGAGAGTGGTATTGCCTTTCCGAATGATTTTGTTCCCACCCATTTAGCTGCTGATTTGCATACTCACTACGATAGCCTCACTAAAGAAGAGCTTGCTGCAAAGAGGGTTCATGTCAAGATTGCTGGTCGTATGGTGCTCAAGCGGGTGATGGGTAAAGCGAGTTTCGCAACCATTCAGGATCGTAGTGGTCAGATTCAGTTCTATATCAGCGATGAACTCAGTGGTGCCGATACTCATGGCGCCTTTAAGCATTGGGATATGGGTGACTTTATCTCTGCCGAAGGAAATCTCTTTAAGACCAATAAAGGTGAGCTCTCAGTGGAGTGCAGTAATTTGCGCTTATTGAGTAAGTCTTTGCGTCCATTACCAGATAAATTCCATGGCCTCTCAGATCTAGAGACTAAATATCGTCAGCGTTATGTAGATCTTATTGTTAATCCAGAGAGTCGTAATACGTTTAAAGCGCGTAGTAATGCAATTGCCTCATTACGTCGCCACATGCTTGATGCCGACTTTATGGAAGTAGAAACACCTATGCTGCACCCGATTCCCGGTGGTGCAGCAGCGAAACCCTTCATTACGCACCATAACGCACTCGATATGCAAATGTTCTTGCGTATCGCTCCTGAGCTTTACCTCAAGAGATTGGTAGTTGGTGGATTTGAGCGCGTATTTGAAATCAATCGCAACTTCCGTAATGAAGGCGTAAGTCCACGTCACAATCCCGAATTTACGATGATGGAGTTCTACGCAGCGTATACCGATTACCGTTGGCTAATGGACTTCACTGAAGGCTTGATTCGTTCGGCAGCAATGGATGCTCAAGGTACCGCAGTATTGACCCACCAAGGTCGCGAGTTAGATTTGAGCAAGCCATTCCAGCGGCTCACAATCACTGAAGCAATTCTGAAGTATTGTGGTCAATCGGGTAAGAGCTATGAAGCAGCCCAACTTGAAGACATCAACTTCATTCGCACTGAATTGAAAAAGGGTGGCGAGAATCCAGATGCCCCTACCCTTAAGAATGCTGGCATTGGTGCCTTGCAGTTAGCCCTGTTTGAGTTGGTTGCTGAAGAGCATCTCTGGGAGCCAACCTACATCATTGATTACCCAATCGAAGTCAGTCCACTCGCCAGAGAATCCGATACCCGCCCTGGCATCACTGAGCGCTTTGAGCTTTTTATCACCGGACGCGAAATCGCTAATGGTTTCTCGGAACTGAATGATGCTGAAGATCAAGCCAATCGCTTCCGCAAACAAGTAGAGCAAAAAGAAGCTGGTGATGAAGAAGCGATGTACTTTGACCATGACTTCATCCGTGCCCTAGAGTACGGTATGCCTCCAACTGGTGGTTGCGGTATCGGCATTGACCGTCTAGTAATGCTACTGACAGATGCACCAAACATTCGTGATGTGATTCTCTTCCCTCATTTGCGTCGCGAGGAAGAGTAGGGTCTTTATTAGGCTTGCCTAGATTAAAGATGCAGCAAGTTGAGAGCTTCCTGCGCGGTCATCACGCCTTCGTCAGTAGGAACAACCCAAACTTCAACAGAACTATGTGGTGTACTAATTTTCAAAGTAAGTTCCTTGGTGGCCGCCTGATTTAGCGCTTCATCTAACTCAATGCCTAGCCATGCAAATTTCTTACACACTGAAGATCTTAGGGCTGGATCATGTTCGCCAATACCTCCGCTAAATGAAATTAAATCAAGACCGCCAAGACAGGCAATCATTGCACCGCCCTCGCGCATAATTTTGTAGATAAAAAGTTCAATTGCTTCTTTAGCTAGAGGATTAGGGTCGCTCTTTAATTTGCGCATATCAGCTGAAATAGTAGACACCCCAAGTAAGCCGCTCTTTCTGTAGAGAAGATCTTGCAACTGATCATGGGTATAGCCCCGCTCTACCAAATACATCAATACGCCAGCATCTAGAGAGCCGCTACGAGTGCCCATCATGAGGCCATCCAAAGCAGAGAAGCCCATTGTTGTTGCAATACTTTTTCCATCAATCGCAGCACACAAACTGGCGCCATTACCAAGGTGCGCCATCAACACTCTATCTCTAGATCTACTAGAGCTCTCAAGCAACTCCCCAATAATGTACTGATAAGAAATTCCATGAAACCCATAGCGTCGTACGCCCTGATCCGTAATCTCCTTGGGTAAAGCTAGGGAGGTTTCAAGTGGACTCATTGTTTTATGAAATGCCGTATCAAAACAGAGTACTTGCGGAATACCTGGAAATACTTGGGAAAAAGCTTTCACACCATCCAAGCTATGAGGCTGATGGAGTGGTGCCAAGGCACTCATAGCCGATAATTTTTCTAGAATGGCGTCTGTAGAAACAACCGGTTGAAAAAACTCTGAGCCTCCATGAACAATGCGATGAGAAACGGCTCGGATTGGAGGCAACCCTTTAATCTCAAGTAATAACTCTTTGAGATGCATTAAGGCAGCGATAAAGGGATCCTGATCCACATCCTCAAAATACTCAGCGTGCTGCACACCTTCGTAGGCATAACGCAGTTCTGTTTTTCCACCGGGCTCTAGACCCTCGAAACTCCCAGAGAGGATTGATGGCAGGACAGATCCTTGCTGCGTAGGATAGATTGAAAACTTGAGAGAGGAGGAGCCTGCATTAACAGTCAGAATTGCCATAGGAATAGATAGTGTGTTTGATGAAACAAATAAATTAAAACTCAGACTGCTCAAGCGCTATAGCAAAAAACACCAAACTGAGGCTAAATAAGTAAATCGATCGATATTGGGCAAGAATCATCCCTAGATGATAGCGAGATCGCCGTTCCCTAAGCCCTAAACGGGGTTTTATAAGCAAAAGTAGATAACTTATAAGAAGTAAATTGGTGATTGGGCGCTGGATAGCCCCTGAATCACTCCAAGATTGAGGATAATTAGGTTTTTAGATAATTAACACCAAGCTTTTATGGCAGCCTACAACACCGAAACCGTTCTGACCGTTCACCATTGGAATGACACGCTCTTTAGCTTTACCACCACTCGCAATAAGGGTCTGCGCTTTCGCAGTGGCCACTTTTTGATGATTGGCCTTGAGGTTGAAGGTAAGCCTTTAGTTAGGGCTTACAGCGTTGCCAGCCCAAACTATGAAGAGCATCTGGAATTTTTAAGTATTAAAGTCCAGGATGGTCCACTTACCTCACGCTTACAAAAGATTCAGGTGGGAGATCCTATTCTTGTCAGTGAAAAATCAGTCGGCACATTAGTGATCGATGATTTAAACCCCGGAAAGCATCTTTATCTATTCAGCACGGGCACTGGTCTTGCGCCATTCATGAGCATCATTCGTGACCCTGATACTTATGAGAAGTTTGAGAAAGTGGTTTTAATTCATGGTGTTCGTCTTGTCAGTGAACTAGCCTACGGCGACTACATCAAAAATGAACTGACTCAAGATGAATACCTGGGTGAATTAATTCGTGAAAAACTGATCTACTACCCAACGGTAACGAGAGAGGCGTTTAAACACACTGGGCGGCTCACTACTGCCATTGAATCTGGTCAGCTCTTTAAAGATATCGGCCTGCCTCCTTTGGATCCAGCAGTAGATAGAGCAATGATTTGTGGCAGCCCATCGATGCTCAAAGAAACCGCTGAAATGCTAGATGCCAAGGGCTTTAAGGTCTCCCCAAGCCTTGGCCAGCTTGGCGACTACGTATTTGAACGCGCCTTTGTAGAAAAGTAAGGCCCAGACTTTATAGATTCAAAAGTAGTTTAGTTATCGCTATATATTCTTTGCGAATATATAGCAGCCTTGTTACAGTATTCCTAACCAATACAGTTTCAAGGAGTCAAGATGTCACCCGTCAGAGAGCATTACAACCCAGCTATACAGAGTCTGCTACGGGAGCATGATCGCTTACCTCATGATCAGGTTGCCGAAAGAAAAAGTTTTCAGAGGCAAATTCTTTTTTTAATGAATGCCATTAAAACTGAGGAGTTTGAAGCTTCCTTCTCCTGATGGTTTAAGTCAAAGATAGATATAAAAAAACCGCCTCAGTGGCGGTTTTTATTTTTCTCAATAACACTCAATCAAGTTATATGAAATTCCAAATGCTTAGTCTTCTATTTGAAAGTAAACCATTTCAGCGGCTTGACTGTTGTCAGGGCAATTCGCACTCTCAGCTGCGATAAATACTTTTTCTGTAGTCGGCAAAACTGATTCGACCACAGCATCCTGTGTGTTTTCTGTTGTGTGACCCATTTAGAACCCCTTCATTTAATCTAAGTCGGCATCTTCATTCAATGAACTTAGAGAATAGAGTTCTTTTATATATCTGAAAAGAATATAGATTTCATTAGCTTATATCTATTTAAATATAAACAAAAGTAGCAAATTAAAGCCTGCATTCGCAATGAGAAGGAATAAGCAAAGTCGCTTTAAATCTCTATCAGATACAGCATGGGCCTCCAAAACACCATTAGCCAATCTCATTCCCAACCAGTACACAGGGATAGCCGGTAGGAGGTAGATGAGCCAGTCTATTCCGCCCCCCATCAAACTGGCGGCAGCAATCGCAAAGACAGAAATGCCAGAAACAAATTGGGACAACAAAGATCGCGTTCTATCAAATGCTTGATTAGTTGAATTGAGATAAAGGGCTGCTGGTGGCCCTCCTATTCCACATGAACCCAACAACAATCCAGACAAGCCCCCTGCCAGACCATCCAAAAATCTAGAGGCGTTTAATTGAATATGCGGCTTAAGGAGTAGATAGCTAGCAAAAAAGAGGATGACTCCACTCGTAGCGGACTTGAGCACAACAAGCGGTATAAATCTGCTCAACCAAATACCCAGAGGAAGAAAAATGGCTGAAAAAATTAACATATTCCAAAGACGAGATCGATCTTCTAGATGTAGTTTCCAGTGCCTAGAAAGTAAAGCTCCCCCAAATACTTCAGCGCACATCACGATCGGAATCAAAAATGGGATTGGGAATACCCACATTAAAAGGGGCGTCATAATGAGCGCCCCACCAAACCCACTTAGCCTTCTAATGAAACCGCCAAAAAATGCCGCAAATATCAATAGGCAAATCGCGGCTAGGTTTTCAAAAATCAAACAGCCTCACTGACATCATGTTCGCCAGCAATGAGATCCCGAATTTGCCGACGAATCTCTAAATAGGCAGGGGTGTCCTCGACCATTCTGCGTGGCTCTGGAACACGAATAATTTCTTTCACCCTTCCAGGCCGACGCGTCATCACAACAATGACGTCTGAAAGATTGATCGCCTCTTCAATACTGTGGGTCACCAATACAACCGTCTTAGACTCTTCATTCAAAATACGGATCATTTCAGCTTGCATCATTCCGCGATTTTGTGCATCTAGAGCAGCAAATGGTTCATCCATTAACAAAACGGTAGGGTCAACTACAAGAGCTCTAGCAATAGATACCCGTTGACGCATACCGCCAGATAGTTGATGAGGATAGTGTCCCGTGAATTGGCTTAAGCCAACTAAAGCGGCAAAGCGAGTAACCACCTTCTCAATCTCGCTCGAACCCATTCCTTTAATTTTTAAACCAAAAGCAATGTTGTCGTACACGGTTAACCATGGGAATAGCGCATAGTCCTGAAACACCATCGAGCGATCTGCACCAGGGCCATTTACTAAATTTCCAGCGCATTCGATTCGACCTGAGGTAGGAACCTCGAAACCCGCAATCAAGTTGAGCAAAGTCGTTTTGCCACAGCCGCTATGACCCAGTATTGAGTAAAACTCGTTCTTATTCACCTCTAAAGAAATGTCGTCGAGGGCAAGTACTTCTTGCCCCTTTGAATTAAGAGATGGAAAAATCTTTTTTACTTTTTCTACTTTTAGTGCAAGCATTTTATATTTTTGATTAGATGATCAACTACGAGTTTAAGGATCTAGCCCAAGGCATGAGAGTCTTAGCGCTATAGCGAATAATGCGATCAATACAAAGACCAATTAGACCAATCGCTAACATTCCAGTCAGAATAAAGTCAGTACGCAAAACTGTTCTAGCATCATTGATGAGAAATCCAAGGCCGGAATTTGCGCCCACCAATTCTGCTGCCACTAAGGCCATCCAACCAACCCCAAGACCAATACGAATACCAGTAGTAATCTGCGGTAGAGCAGCCCTTAGGATAACGCGAGTAATGACGTTCCAATCACCAGCCCCTAAACAGCGTGCAGCGCGTATCAGACTTGGCTCCACATTCTTTACTGCATCAATGGTATTGAGCAATATAGGAAAAAAGATTCCTAAAAAGATAATGAATTGATTTTGTGTATTACCTACACCAAACCACAAGATACTCAGTGGAATCCATGCAATTGGTGGAATAGGTCTCAAAATTTCAATAATTGGATCTACTTGTTCATTGAGCCATTTAAAGCAGCCCATCATTATTCCCAGTGGGATGGCCACGCTCGCATAGCAAAAGGCGATAAATTCTCGCCTTAAGCTATCGAGTACGTGCTTCCAAAGTTCACCGGACGAACTTAACTCTATGGCACCATTTAAAACACCCGAAGGCGGCGGCAGTAGCGTTGCCTGAGTTTTATCCAAGATAAACCGGCTAGCTAACTCCCAGCTAGCCAGTAATATCGCAAGCAAAACCAAACGCCGAAGTTGGAACATAGAGCGGAGGTAATTCATTATTTTTTATACACCTTATTGTCGAATGACCAATCTTTGGTTAAGTCACCTTTTTCCGGGAATGGCTGAGGCTTAGTAGTATTCAACGGAGTTGAATACTTTGGATACGGAATCTTGTCCATAGGTGCTGACCAGTTGGCAGGCAGGAATGGAGGAAGTTTTGGAACCGTCCAGCCAAGCTTTGAGAAAGTATTGTCCATAAAACGCGCATCTACTGCAGTAATAAATGTAGATGCTGAGGTTTTATTTTGGATACGTTTATTTTCATATAGCCACTCATAAATTGGCTCATTTGCACGCCCCCAGAACAAAGGAATCGGGTAAAGGTAGGTTGGCTTATCCAGATTGTTGTACATGTTGATTTGTTCGCGCAGAATTGCAGCTGAGAAATTTTTCAGGTTCGGATCTTCTTGCATCGCCTTCACAGCATCATCCGGATTTTTTCGTATCCAAAGAGTCGCTTCAACAATTGCATCGGTAAATGCCTGCACTACGTCTGGCGCATTATCAATGACTTCTTGACGTACGTAAAATGAGGAGCCGTAGATGTTGTATGGGTAGCTATCGTTGATGATGCGCGCATTTTTACGCTCTTTCACCATAATGGTTGGCGTTGGATCCCATGGCACGACTGCATCAATACCTTTTGGCATTGCCATTTGCTCGCCTGGAGGCATATTCTTCAGAATAATATCTTTGCCAATGACAAGTCCGTGAGCTTTGGCTGCTGCCTGTATATAGAACTCAGCAGAAGAGCCTGTAACCAATCCAATGGTTGCTGGTTCTTTACGATTTTTGAAATCGTCAATCGACTTAATTTTTGAGTCGAGCGGTACTAGCATAGCGTGCATCAAATTGACGTTGATGATCGCGATGGTTTTAACAGGGACATTTTTATCGATTAATGTAGTGAATGGGAAGTTTCCACCATTACCAAACTGGAACCGGCCAGAAATAATCACCTCGTTAATCGCAGGTCCGGATGGGAAAGCCTGAAACTTAGCCTCAATACCTCTTTTAGATAAAAGTCCTGTTTTATCCATGACTAAATTGATTGTATTTTGACCTGACCATGGCGGCTGGAAAGCAACCTGGAGTGGCCACCAGCCCTTTTCTTTCAACCAAGCAACGGACTTAGGGGAAATTTTTTCATAAGCATTTTCCGGCCAGCCATAGTTGGTAAATTTAGTGGCATCTTGCGCCATTGATAACATTGGTGCACCCGAGAGCATGGCAACAGCCAGCACTGAAAAAATACGACGTGATACGTTAAATTCTTTCATTACGATCTCCTTAATATTGGAATTACCTGCACTGATACCAAACCGCGAACATCTAATACTAACTACTGAAGCTTAACTCTATACCGCCTAATTTAGTCCTAATTCTTCTATATTCTTTTTTCATAACCAAATACTTCACCAACTCAGTAAAGGGCTGTAAAGCAGGTCCTTGCTTTGCAGCTTCTAAAGCACCATCCCGCAATCCTAAAGCCAGATTCTCAGGATAAAAAGTATGAAGACTCAATTGCTCTTTACTAATTGAGCGACCCCATTTTTTTCTTAAGCCAGGCAACGCAGGCTCAATTAATTCACCAGGTCTGCGAGAGGCGTCGTAATCAACATTAGCACGATCCATTACTTTTGCACTCGGTGTGCCAGCTAACCTTCCATAATGTCCTTTGAGATAAAGCTTAATCTCATCGGGAATCGTTTTATAGCGCTCACCCTGCATTACATTCAGAACTGCTTGAGTCACAATATATTGCGCAAATGGGCTCACCAATATGGGATAGCCTAAGTCTTCACGGACCCGAGCAGTTTCCTCAAGAATTTCTGCCTCTCGGTGGGAAATGCCCATGGTTGCTAATTGAGCGCGTAAATTGGAGATCATTCCACCCGGAATTTGGTGTTCATATAGCGCCGGATCGTAAGTCGCCCTCTCTCCACGAGCAAAGTTATCTCGCGTACAAATCCAATCAAAGTATTCATCAACTTTTTGCAAAGCAGAATGGTCCATCTTTGGAGCTCGGCCAAATTTCTGCGCACTGGCATACATATCTAATACTGAAGGTAGTGAGGCACCATTCGCTAGACAATCTGTTGCTACGTAACCATAAGCAAACCCGGCCTTAATAGCCTCCTCATATACCAACGGCGCTAAGCCAGACTGGCAATGAGAGTGTAATTTAATGGGGATACCAGCTGCTGCAGAAACTACAGCAGGAAAAAGAGTGGCGGCTCGCCCAGGAGTCAGTAGACCAGTTGGGTCTTTCACTGAAATAAAGTCGACGCCTAGTTTCACTAACTCCCGTGTACGCGCAATAAAGTAAGCATCGTCATGCACTGGGCTTAAGGCATAGGTCAACATGGCATTAATTAACATGCCATTTTTCTTGCCCGCTGCTACCGAAGATTCAATATTACGGTTGTCATTAAGGGCATCATAGACAGTGAGTACCCTTACGCCAGACTGAGCCAAGAGCTCGACATTCAGGGCAACAACATCATCTGGAAATAGCTCAAACGTATAAATACTTTGGCCACGTGTTAATGCATCCGTGGGAGTGCTTAGTTGCTTACTTAAAAACTCCATACGCTTCCAAGGATCTTCGCGCAAGAAGCGCACCATCACGTCAAATACAGCACCGCCTAAAATATTGATATAGCCGTACCCAGCCCGATCTATATCGGCTAGGGCTGGATACATATGAGGCGTAGTCATCCGCGTAGACCAAAGGCACTGATGCGCATCGCGCAGAGTGACATCAATCATTTCGAATGGTTTTTTGGTGGCCATTAAGTAAGCTCAATCACCATGAGGGGTTGACCAACTTCAATCGTTGCTCCATCGTCAACCAAGATACGAATAACCTTCCCGGTACATTCTGCAGGAATGGTGTTGAGCAATTTCATTACCTCAACGATGCAGACATCCGTAGTGGGCAACACACTATCCCCCACCTCAACAAATGGTGCAGAGCTGGGGCTAGGACGACGATAGAAAGTACCAATCATTGGGCTTGTAATGGCACGCTCTGATGATGAGAGTGCCAATGAGGATGTGGGCGCAGCCGGAGCAGGAGCACTAGCGGACGTAGGCGTCACTACTTGTGGAGCAACATTAGCACTTGGAGTAAATGCGGTTTGTGCTCCTACTGAAATCTCAATTTCAAATTCATCGGTCTTATAACCAAAGGTATTGAACGTGCCCGCATCCTTAATGAGGGCAACAATTTCCTTCACCTGCTTCATTGTGAATTCAGGTGGCACCTTAACTTTAGTTGCAGCTTTTTTGACTGGAACTTTTTTGGAAGGCTTGGTCTTTACTTTCGCTTTAGAGGCGACTTTCTTTTTTGTTTGCACTGTCTCGTATTTTTAGTTAATATTTTCTCTAATGAAATTTAAAGTATCATCAGGTGAAATGCTTTAAGGGTAAACACTTAAAAATGCAAATATCTTCAAATATTCCCTAATAAATGCAAGAAAAGCTCTCCCGCATCACCCCTCCAGCTGAAATCCTGGAAGAATCCGCCAAATCCAGCATGGCGGAAAAGGTATTACTCATTCTGGAGACCATTGCCCAATCGGAGTTCCCGCTCACCCTAGAGACAATTTCTACCGGCACAGGCTTAGCCAAACCCACTGCATTTAGATTACTCAATACATTGGTTGCCCAAGGATTTATCGAACGCGACCCGAATGGCAGACGTTTTCAGCCGAGCGCAAAACTGAGAATTATGGGAATGAACATTCTTTCTGTAGATTCCGTCCGATCACAGCGTGTAGCAGTCATGAAACGTCTAGTTGAGGAAATTGGTGAAACCTGCAACTTCAATATCTTGGATGGCAATAAAGTGATGTACCTCGACCGCGTCGAAACAAGTGCACCTATTCGTCTTCACGTAGATCTTGGTATGCGCGTACCCCTGCACTGCACTGCCAGTGGAAAATTATTTCTCTCTGGTATGACTGAATTACAGGTTCGGCGCTCACTAGGAAATGAGCCATTCGAGACCTATACGCCAAAAACAATCACAAGCTACAACAAGCTATTTTCTGAACTAGAAAAAATTCGTCATGACGGCTACGCCCTTGATGAATCAGCCTTCCTAGAGGGATTCATTGGAATTGCTGTGCCCGTAATCAATTCAAAAGATAAAACATTTGCCACGATTACGGCACATGGCCCCGCATCGCGTATGCAAGAAAAATCGATTGATTTTTATGTCAAACCACTAAAGCACGCTGCAAATGATATTCAAAGCAGCCTCTCCGAAACTAGTAATTAATTGATTGGAAAACTTATGACAACTCCTGTAATCATCACAGTAGCAATGACTGGCGCAATTCCTCGTAAGAAAGATTGTCCAGGACTACCAGTAACCACTAGCGAACAGATTGAAGAAACTCACAAAGCATTTGAAGCGGGAGCCACGCTTGCGCATATTCATGTCCGCAACGCAGATGAAACACCGAGTTCAGATCCTAGTTTGTATGCGGCTGTGCAAGAAGGTATTCAAAAACATTGCCCAGGAATGATTATTCAATTTTCAACTGGTGGTCGTGGACGCGATCAAACTGCTCGCGGCGGAATGTTATTTCATCGTCCTGATATGGCCTCTCTGGCAACTGGTTCTGTGAACTTTCCTAATGGTATATACGAAAATCCACCAGAATTTGTTGATGGGCTTGCAAGCGAGATGTTGAAGTATGAAATTAAGCCGGAAATAGAAATCTTTGACCTTGCCATGCTCTATAACGCGGCAAATTTGATTGAGCGTGGCCTCCTCAAAGCCCCAGCCCATGTGCAATTTGTCATGGGTATTCCCAATGCTATGCCCGCAAGACGCTCGATTCTAGAATTCCTCATTTCAGAATTAAAGGCAGTCATGCCTGATGCCACCTGGTGTGCAGCTGGAATTGCGCGCTATCAACTCCCTGTAAACGAATGGACCCTCGAATTGGGTGGCCATGTGCGAACTGGTCTTGAAGACAATACGCGCTTTGATAAAACACGGGCTGCAAAAGATAATGCTGAACTAGTAGCACGGCTTGCTGAGATTGCGCCTTCCTATAACCGAACAGTGGCAACCCCAGCGCAGGCGCGTGAAATTCTAGGATTAAGAAAGCATTAATCAGCATGTCAAATACATCTTTCGATTACATTGTTGTAGGCGGAGGCTCCTCTGGTTGTGTTTTAGCCAGCCGCCTATCTGAGGACCCTAAGAATTCTGTTTGTCTGATTGAGGCTGGACCCAAAGATCACTCCCCTTGGATTCATCTGCCGATTGGTTATGCCAAAACTATGTGGGATCCCAAGATCAATTGGAAATTTCAAACTGAACCTGATCCTGGTGTAAATAATCGACAGATTTATTGGCCCAGAGGAAAAACATTAGGTGGCTCTAGTTCAATCAATGGCTTAATTTTTATCCGTGGACAAAAGGAAGATTACGACACCTGGCGCGATCTCGGAAACCTCGGCTGGGGTTGGGATGATGTGCTGCCCTACTTTAAAAAAGCAGAAGGAAATGATCGCCTCAGCGAACCATTGCATTCGCAAAAGGGCCCCTTGAAAGCATCATCCATTCCAAAAAAGCATCCACTGGTTGAAGCATTCAAGAAGACAGCCAATGCCTTGGGAGTCCCAGAAACAGAAGATTTCAACAACTTAACTCAAGAAGGTGTTGGCTACTATCAGTTAACCACCCATAAAGGTTTTCGTTGCAGCACTGCGGTTGCTTATTTAAAGCCTGCTAAGAAACGAAATACTTTAGAAATCCTGACAGATAGTCAGGCCTGCAGGGTTATCTTTGAAAATAAAAAGGCTGTAGGAATTGAGATTTTTCGCAATGGTAGCAAGAGCATATTACGCGCCAATAAAGAAGTCATCCTGAGTACAGGCGCAATTCAGAGTCCGCAGTTATTACAACTATCAGGCGTGGGCCCAGCCAAACTCTTACAAGAATTTAACATCCCCCTTGTGCATGATTTGCCAGGTGTCGGTGAAAATCTGCAAGACCATCTGCAGCACCGGCTTATTTATGAATTAAACCAACCCATCTCAACCAATGATCAACTCTCATCTTGGTTTGGGCAACTCAAAATGGGCTTAGATTGGTTGCTCTTCCGCGGCGGCCCATTATCAATTGGCATTAATCAAGGCGGTCTTTTTACCCGCGTGATGAAGGACTCCAAAACGCCTGATATCCAATTTCACCTGGCAACACTCTCCGCAGAAATGGCCGGGGGCAAGGTTCACCCTTTCTCTGGATTCACCATGTCTGTGTGCCAACTACGTCCTGAGTCTCGGGGTCATGTTCGCATTCAGTCTGCCGATCCACTCGTACCTCCCAAAATGTTTGCCAACTATATGTCGACATCCTACGACCGCGAAATTAGTATTGCCGCTGTTAAGTACGCTAGAAAAATTGCGCAGACTGAACCACTGCGATCTCTCATCACTCGAGAGGTAAAGCCAAATAACCCGCAGTCAGATGAAGAAATTTTGGAGTTTTGCCGTAATAATGGCGCCACGATTTTCCATCCAACCGGCACCTGCCAAATGGGTCCAGATAGCGACCCGATGGCAGTACTCGATTCTTCGTTGAGAGTAAGGGGCGTGCAAGGTCTCAGAGTGGTTGATTGCTCAGCAATGCCGACATTGCCATCAGGTAATACCAATTGGCCTGCTGTGATGCTTGCAGAAAGAGCTGCTGACCTTATCTTGGGACGCATTTAATCTCCATGCGCTGGCAACTACCATTTAGCAAGTGGCTTCCTGAATATCAGACACCAGGAACAATACGGGCAGATATTTTTGCAGGACTGACTGGCGCAATCGTTGTCATGCCTCAAGGTATTGCGTTTGCATTGCTAGCGGGTATGCCGCCTCACTATGGTCTATACGCAGCCATGATCCCTTGTCTTGTGGCGGCACTATTTGGCTCAAGTCGCTTAATGGTGACCGGTCCTGCTAATGCGATTTCCCTAACAACAATGGCTTTGATTTCTCCGTTAGCGCTCCCAGAATCAAGTCAATATGTTGGATATGTTTTAACACTCAGCTTTTTGGTGGGTGTTCTGCAACTTACCCTGGGATTTGCTAAGGCAGGAAAATGGGTTGAGCAAATTCCTCACTCTGTGATTGTTGGCTTCACTGTTGGTGCAGCAATCCTGATTATCAATAGTCAACTAGGTACCCTTCTAGGCATCAGCATCCCGAAAGGAATGGGCGTTCCAGAAACGCTTAGCGCCGTTACATCTGCACTCTTGAATAATCAATCACAAATGGCAGCTCCAGCCTTAGTACTCTTTACCTTAATTGCTATTCGACTATGGAAACCGCTAAATCGCTTTTTACCTGCCATGCTTGTCGCTGTTGTACTGGGCAGTATTGCAGCGGTTTTACTTGAAAAATTGATGCCCGGTGTTGCTGCCTTTAGAAAAGTTCAAGATATACCAGGCGCATTCCCGCCAATTTCTAGCCCAGATTTAAGTGGTGACACTTTACAAAAGCTATTTAGTGCAGCCCTCATCATGACACTGCTGGCATCGACCGAAGCAATGGCAATTGCACGAGCCATTGCATTAAAAACAAAAGATCAATTTAATGCCAACCAAGAATTTATTGGCCAAGGATTGGCCAATGTATGTGGATCATTTTTTTCTGCCTACCCCGCCAGCGGCTCATTCAATCGCACCGGCGTCAATCTCGCTTCAGGAGCAAAAACACCCCTTTCAGCAATTTGCGCGGCAGTTTTTCTCCTGATATTGCTCGCCTTTTTATCACCATTAGCTAAACATATCCCGTACGTAGTCATCGCAGCGCTATTACTGGTGGTTGCCTGGAACTTAATTGATATAAAACAGATTCGCCATGAATTTCAGATGGGGGCAAGGGAGTGGATACCCATGTTAATTACCGGCATTGGCACAATCACCATCCCGCTGGAATGGGCAATACTCTCTGGAATCGTCAGTTCCATACTGATCAGACACTTGAGTCAAAAGACCTAGAAAAATTAGTGCGCCTTTTGTAAATCCAATAACTTTAAGCGTTGTACTTTGCCTGACGGTCCACGTGGCAGATCTTCCATGAAGAGAATAACTTTGGGAGTTCTAAATTTACCCAACTCTTTTAAGCAAAATGAGCGCATTTCATCTTCAGAGCATGTGGCGTCTGGCTTGAGAACAATGCAGACCATAATTTCTTGTCCGTAGTTACTATCCGGAATTCCCACTGCAGCTGCATCCAATACTGCAGGATGTTTTAAAACTGCTTCATCAATTTCGCGGGGCGCAATATTTTCCCCACCCTTAATAATTAATTCTTTCAGACGCCCGGTGATGAAATAAAAACCATCGTCGTCACGCATACCCAGATCGCCAGTCTTTAGCCAGCCTTCACTATCAAAAGCTTTGACTGTTTCTGACTCCGCTTTGTAATAAGCATTAAGTACATTACCGCCACGCAGACAAATCTCACCCACAACATTGTTACCCAGAGGATTTCCTTCTGGATCGATTACTTTTGCTTCTACCCCACAAGGCTGCCCCGGACTACCATAGCGTCTACTCTCATCATGGGGGTTACAAAAGACCATCGATGCCGATTCGGTCATACCCATGCCTTCAATGACAGTAATACCAAATAAGGCTTCAAACTCACGATGATGCTCAGGGGGCAAAGGAGCGGAAGCAGATCGACCAAATCGAATCCATTTCAAGTCCTCGCGACTTGGTAATACTCCACCACTCTTAGCGGCATTAATTAAATACGCAATGATGGTTGGAACCATATTAATCCAGGTACACCGATACTGAATCGCTAAACCCCACCAACTCGATACAGAAAAAGCATGCGGAGCTACTACAGACCCGCCGGATACAAATGGCGTGATTGTTGAAATCACCTGTCCATTGATATGATAAATCGGCAGCGAACTCAACACTGTGTCTGACTGCGTTAATGAATGCCATGCTGCCATAGAGCGAGCAGCATGTAATAAATTAGCATGAGTAAGCAATACCCCCTTGGGAGTTCCCGTTGTACCTGAGGTATACATCAAGAGCGCAGCTTGCGAAGATTGAACTGAGGGCAATGTTCCAGAAGCGCATTGCATAAACGGTCCTTCAGCCGAATCTGGATCGAGCTCAATAACCTTGAACTTTCTTTTAGTCTTTTCAAGCGCTAGAAATAAACCTACCTTCTTGTCAGGAGAGTAAAACAATACCTCGATATCGCTGTGATCTAACACCCAGGCCAGTTGATCAGTTGGCGCTAATAGATTTAAAGGTGTAATGACGCGCCCACATGCCATAGTTGCCAAAAAAACTGTGCTCGTTTGGCGCCCGTTTTGCATGAAGAGGCCAACGTGACCTTGTGCACTAATTTGCTCTTGCTCTAACCATGTTGAAAAATGGCGCGCTTCTTTTGCGAGCTGTCCATAAGTCAGGACGGCACTAATCTCTGGGGCAAATAGAAATGCTTTATCAGGTTGAACCGCTTCCCAATGCAACAGTACCTCACCCAAGCTCTTACTTAAAGCAGTCATATTCAGCTTAAGCCTGTGGATAGCGACTGAAATACTCTTTCAACAAATCCTCAACCTTGGGAACATGCTCCGGAATTGGTCTAACCACTCTCGTAATATTGAGGTAGTGGCGATAGTTCATATTCTCTGAGAAATTATTCTTACCCCATGTTCCACAACCCATAGATAAAGAAAACGGTAGACCATTCTCAAAGCTACCACCAGTAGCAATCGCATGAGCCTGGTTCACAATAATTCTGGCGACTGGCAATTGCTGCGCAAGGGCAGCAGCTCTTGATTCTAGGATTTCACCACTCTGCGCAGTATGCAAGCCAACGGAATGTCCAGCTCCTTGATAAGCATATACATTGGCAATCAACTCCTTGGCAGCCTCAAAGTCCACAGCCTTCCAAACTGTCAGGACTGGGCTTAATTTCTCACCAGAAAAAGGAACCGATGGCCCAACTCCTTGCTCTTCAACCATAAAGAATTTAGTTGATTTTGCCTTTGGATTTTGTAATTGCGCACGCTCAGCAATCACAGCTGGGCTCTGAGCGGTCAATGTTGAAGTGAGTTTACCATTGTGAAACATCACATTCTCAAGACGCTTCTTATCTGCAGCATCTAGCATCAAGCCACCTGCCGCTTCAAGCGCACTAATAGCCTTGGCATAAACTTGAGAGCAAATTACTGCCCCATTTTCACTAGAGCAACTAGTAGCGTTATCAAACGTTTTAGACTGCAATATTTTATTAGCGGCACTAGTGAAATCGGCATGCTCATCAATAATGACTAGAACATTACCAGCTCCAACACCAAAGGCAGGAGTGCCGCAGGTATAAGCAGCCCGAATATTTGCTTGCGATCCCGTCGCCACAACGAGATCTGCCAGACGCATTAATTCATTAGTGGAATCTTTGGTAATCGGTGATGGCAGCATCTGCACTAAATCTCTCGGCGCTTTGACTAGATCTAATTGTTGATGCACAAACTCCAGCAAACGAGCGCAAGTCGAATAACCTTTAGGCGATGGTGCGACTACTACTGCATTACGGCACTTTAAAGCATTTAAGATCTTATTAATGGGTGTGGCGCCAGGGTTCGTTGATGGCGTAATAGCCGCAACTATGCCTACAGGCCTTGCGTACTCAGTCAAGCCGGTCTTTAAATCTTCAGAAATAACGCCTACTGTTTTGGCATAACTTAAGTCACGCACCAAGCCTAAGGTTTTTCTGAAGTTCTTTTTGAACTTGTCTGCTACATCTCCTAAGCCAGTATCTTGAACGGCAAGCTCTGCCAACTCTTGATTTCGACTTGGCTCAAGAATCGACCAGGCAACCGCCTCGACTACCAAGTTCACCTGAGCTTGCGTGTAGCCCTCAAATATCTTTTGGGCTACACGTCCACGTTCAACAATTACTTCTACTGGCGTCATCATCAATACTCTTATCTTTTTTATTTACTGCAATTCTCAAGCTTACTCAGCTTTAATCGCCGCATCCTTGGTTACTTTTTTCCACTTAACCAATTCAGTTTTAACGATTGCACCCAATTGCGCAGGGGTGCTACCAACTGCCTCGGCACCTTGAGCAATGAGCTTATCTTTTACTGCTGGCTCGGCCAACACCTTTACTGTGGCTTTGTATAAGACGTCAATGATTGGTTGTGGTGTTTTAGCCGGAACAAACATGGCATACCAAGAATCCACTTCATAATCTTTAAAACCTAACTCAGCCATAGTTGGTACATCTGGAAAAACCGGGGAGCGTTTCACAGTGGACACTGCCAATGCACGCAGCTTGCCCGCCTTGACATAGTTAGCCGCAGCAGGAATAGAAACCCAAAGAAGCGGCACTTGACCAGCCATAACATCAGTGACAGCAGGCCCACCCCCGCGATAAGGAATATGCATCATCGAAACACCGGCTGATCCAGCCATCATGGCGCCAGCCAAATGACCAGGCGATCCATTGCCTACTGAAGCATATGCAATGGAATCTGGTTTTGCCTTCGCCATATCAATTACTTCCTTGACAGACTTGGCAGGAAAATCTGGATTGGCTACTAAGATTTGCGGCAAAGATGCAACCAAAGATACCGGTAAAAAATCCTTCTCAGTATCAAAAGCAAGCTTTGGATAAATTGCAGGATTAATAGTGTGAGATGAAAGGGTAAATAAAACGGTGTAACCATCTGATGGCGCCTTGGCTGCAATGTCCGTTCCAATGGAACCTCCAGCGCCGCCGCGATTGTCAATAATGACCTGCTGACCAAGGGCCTGACTTAATGGCTCCTGCACAATACGTGCGATCACATCAGTACCGCCACCCGGTGGGTAGGGAACAATAAATTTAATGGGCTTATTGGGCCATGACTGTGCTTGAGCAAATTGCCCCCAGCCAAGCGATCCCATAAAGGCAATGGTTGTTGACAGAACAGCAACTAATAGATTGCTTCTACGCATACCCAATCTCCTGTTTTAGAACTACTGTTTAGACTGATATTAGCTCTTATTGGCTATTCTAGTCAGCATAAATGATCTTATTAAACGGAACAAGTTGTTTCGTATAAGTAAAAATACTAACATTTTCCCTGGAAAATTCAACCTTGTTCTATTAGAATGAACAAAATGAAACATTTCATGAGATTTAAGACCCATGCTTGAACTAGACAACATCGAACAGCCAGATATCGCTAAAAGAGATAGTTCTAGCGAAAACTCTTCCATGCTCAAAGGCGTGGTGATTTTGGAGGCCCTGGCAGCGTTGCAGCAACCTGCCACCCTAGCCCAACTCATGCAAATTACCGGAATGCCAAAAGCATCTTTACATAGAACATTAGCTATTTTTGAAGAGGCTGGTTTAGTGGCAAGAGAGCCCGGAGGGCGAACTTATTCACCAGGTGAGCGACTGTCTCATCTAGCAATGTCTACCCTGACACATGACAGCGTTTCCGCTATTCGTCATACCATCCTGCGTGGCTTAGTGGCTGATCTGGGCGAAACCTGCAATCTGGCTGTGTTGAGACGTGGCGAACTGTTTTATTTAGATCGAGTCGAAGCCGACTGGGCCTTGCGTCTTCATTTACCGCCAGGCACAGTGCTGCCCCCACATTGCAGCGCCAGCGGAAAGCTACTACTCGCATATAAGCCTGTAGATGAGCGCTCCAAGATTTTAGAAAATCTTCCGCTCCAACAATTTACCCACAGAACTATCACTGATCGCCACCTGTTGGAATCAGAGATGGAAAGAATTGTGAGCACTGGTTATGCGGTAGATAACGAAGAGTATGTATTGGGAGTTTCTTGTGTAGCAGTGCCAGTCAGAGACTCATTAGGTGAGGTAGTAGCTGCGATAGCAGTTCATGCAGCAACAGCAAGACTTCCTTTGAATCAGGCAATGGAACATATTCCCAAGCTTAAAGAAGCTTCTGAGCGTATTTCCCAAACCCTCTCCTAATTAGCGCAGCATTAGAGTCACCTCAGGACAAACCTAAACGTGAAATATCCGCTCTTAGAAAAAATGATTGAGGAAGCTAAGAGCGATCTACCGCTTGGGGTGGTCTACCCTCTAAGTGCGCCAGCACTAGAAACTGTTTTTGATCTCATTAAAAGACAATTATGTACTCCAATCCTGATAGGCCCGAAAAAAGAAATCGAAGAACTTGCAGCCATTGAAGAACTCTCTTTAGATGGTATACAGATTGTCGATACACCGAAAGATCCCATCTTAGCAACCAAGAAAGCAGTTGAGATGGTGAAAGAAGGAAAGCTAGCAGTTCTGATGAAGGGATCTCTTCATACTGAAGATCTGATGGGACCAATTGTGCACCGAGATGGATTACGCACTGATAAACGCGTCAGTCATCTTTTTTTATTTGAACTAGCTCGTTACCACAAGCTACTTGGCGTCACTGATGCCGTTGTCAACATTGCGCCAAATGCTCAACTCAAAAGAGAAATACTAGCCAACAGTTTGGATGCCCTAAAAAGGTTAAGTATTAGTAATGTCAAAGTGGCAATTATCGCTGCTACCGAAGTAATCAACCCAGCCATGTCCTCCACCACTGATGCAAAAGAGATCGTTGATGAGCATATTGCCCATCCGATTTTTCCGGATACGATTATTGAAGGTCCATTTGGATTTGATAATGCAATTTCAGCACAGTCAGCAAGAACTAAAGGGATTTATTCAAAGGTCGCTGGGGATCCCGATCTTTTGTTGATGCCAGATTTACAAGTTGGGAATATTCTGTATAAATCCTTTGTCTATATGGCTGGGGCGGAATGCGCAGGAACCATTCTTGGCGCACAAGTTCCAATTACACTGACATCCAGGTCTGATTCTGTTTTTTCTAGAGTGGCATCTACAGCGATGGCCATTCTGCTTGCTAAAAACCCTCAATAGTTGAGAAACCTATGTTCAAAATATTTTCTAGCGACCCCGTGCATGACCCAATTAACAAGCAAGCACCAGCAACGGAGATCAAAAAAACTACCTGCTATATGTGCGCCTGTCGTTGCGGAATTAGAGCGCATCTACGAGATGGAAAATTAGTTTATATCGATGGCAATCCTGAGCACCCTTTAAATCAAGGCGTTATCTGTGCTAAGGGCGCCTCAGGAATCATGAAACAGAATTCTCCTGCACGCATCACGCAGCCGCTACTTCGTAAGGCTGGCAGCGAAAGAGGTGATGGTGAGTTTGAACCAATTAGCTGGGAAAAAGCATTTGATATTCTGACTGAGCGTCTTGCCAAAATTCGCACCACTGATCCCAAGAAATTTGCCCTCTTTACTGGTCGCGACCAGATGCAAGCTCTTACCGGTTTATTTGCAAGGCAGTTTGGCACGCCGAACTATGCTGCTCATGGAGGCTTCTGCTCTGTCAATATGGCGGCCGGCATGATCTATACGATTGGCGGAAGCTTCTGGGAGTTTGGCGGCCCAGATTTAGATCAAGCGAAATTGTTTGTCATGATTGGAACGGCAGAAGATCATCACAGCAACCCAATGAAGATTGCTTTATCGAAATTCAAACGGGCTGGTGGTCGCTTTATCTCAATCAACCCAGTGAGAACTGGATATTCTGCTATTGCCGATGAATGGATTCCAATCAAGCCGGGTACTGATGGCGCTTTGTTTATGGCCTTGATGCATGAGCTTATTCGCCTTGAAAAATACGACGCCCCATTCTTAAAGCGCTTTAGTAACTCAGCGCAATTAGTGTGTATGGATTCGGGACCGGAAGAAGGTTTGTTTCTGTACGACCCTGACTCTGATCCACTGAATACAGATTTACCGCATAACAAATATATCTGGGATGAAAAATCCCAAAGTGCGAAACCCTGCTTTGCACCAGGAAGCTCACCTACCCTGCTTGGTGAATATGTGATGGGCCCAGGCCCACATCAAGGTAAAAAAGTTGCTCCTGCATTTGAATTACTAAAAAGACAAGTCAGTGAAACTACTCCAGAGTGGGCTGCTGCCATTACCAGTATTCCAGCAGAACGGATTCGCAAGCTTGCTCTTGAAATGGCAGACACTGCATTCGGTCAAGAGTTTAAGTTGCCTATCCAATGGACTGATTCTTGGGGTGAAAAGCATGACTCTGTAACTGGTAGGCCAGTTGCTTTCCATGCCATGCGCGGCTTATCCGCTCACTCCAATGGATTCCAGACAACTAGAGGTCTAGCGGTACTGATGTCACTCTTAGGAACCATTGATCGTCCGGGTGGTTTTAGACACAAAGCTCCCTACCCAAGACAGGTGCCGCCCAATGCGAAACCGCCTTCTTCTGAAAATGATATCAAGCCAAACACCCCGCTAGCTAAACCTCCGCTGGGATGGCCAACACAGCCAGAAGATTTAGCGTTGGACTCTGATGGCAAACCACTGCGTATTGATAAAGCATATTCCTGGGAGCATCCCTTAGCTGCGCACGGTTTAATGCATAACGTGATTACTAACGCTGTTAAAGGTGATCCGTATTCCATTGATACGCTGATGATCTTCATGGCTAATATGTCCTGGAATTCCACCATGAATACCATGGAGGTTCGCGAACATCTCAATGCAAAAGGTGATGATGGCGAATTTAAGATTCCATTCCTCGTTGTGTGCGATGCATTCCAATCAGAGATGGTGGATTTTGCAGACCTAGTACTACCTGACACCACTTACCTTGAACGCCATGATGTGATGAGCATGCTTGATAGGCCCATCTCTGAATTTGATGGTCCTGTTGATTCTGTTCGTATCCCTGTTCTCGAACCACTAGGTGAATGCAAGCCATTCCAGGAAGTGCTAATTGAACTGGCTTCCCGCTTAAAGTTTCCTGCATTCACTACCCCAGAGGGGAATCGCAAGTTTAAAGATTACCCAGACTTTATTACCCGCTTCCAAACCACTCCTGACTCAGGTATTGGCTTCTTAAGTGGTTGGCGTGGCAAAGATGGTGATAAACCACTACGCGGTGAACCCAACCCAAACCAATGGCAAAAATATGCTGAGAATAATTGCGTTCACCAATATCACATGCCTCCCGAGCATCAATATATGCGTAACTGGAACAAGGGCTATTTAGACTTCTCAAAGGAGAATGCCCTACGCCAAAAGAACGATCCAATCATGATTGCGATTTACTCAGATATCTTGCAACGCTTTAGATTGGCATCTACTGGAAAACGTCCAGGTGCACAACCTCCAGAGCATCTGAAGGCGCGTATCTATAAATACTTTGATCCACTACCTTTCTGGTATCCACCCCTTGAAGATGAGGCTACTGATCTCACAAAATTTACCCTCAATGCCATTACCCAACGTCCAATGGCGATGTACCACTCATGGGACTCACAAAACGCCTGGTTAAGACAAATCCATAGTCATAACTATTTGTACGTCAACACCGCTACTGCACTCAAGAGTGGTATCGCTGATGGTGCCTGGATGTGGATTGAGTCTCAATGGGGGAAAGTTCGCTGCATGGCAAGACATTCCGAGGCAGTTGACCCAGGAACGGTATGGACTTGGAATGCTATTGGTAAAGCAGAATCTGCTTGGAGCTTAACCAATGATGCAGATGAATCTAAAAAAGGATTTCTGTTAAACCACCTGATCTCAGAAGAACTTCCATTGGGTGGATTTACTGTAAGTAATTCTGATCCGATTACTGGTCAGGCTGGCTGGTATGACGTGCGTGTTCGACTGGCACCAGCCGATGAAAATGAACCAAAAGAAACTTGGCCACAAGTAAAAGCATTTGAAGTTCCCGGAATGGCTCTCAAAAAATCGGGAGAGACAAAATGAGTAAAAAAAATAAACAGCTAGCTCTCGTTATTGACCTGAATGTATGCGTGGGATGCCATGCTTGCGTTACTTCTTGCAAGGAGTGGAATACTTCTGGCTCAGCAGGTCCTTTGACTGATCTGAATGCCTATGGCGCCAGTCCAAGCGGAACATTCTTCAACCGAGTACAAACTTTTGAAGCAGGAACCTTCCCTAATACACAAACAGTTCACTTTCCAAAATCCTGTTTACATTGCGAAGAGCCTCCTTGCGTTCCGGTTTGCCCGACAGGTGCAAGCTATAAACGCAAAGAGGATGGCATCGTTCTCGTAGACTATGAGAAATGTATCGGCTGCAGCTATTGCTCTTGGGCCTGCCCTTACGGCGCTCGCGAGCTCGATGAAGAGCGTCAAGTGATGACCAAGTGCACTCTCTGCGTAGATCGAATCTATAGCGAGACTTTGCCAGAGGCTGAGAAGAAGCCTGCCTGTGTTCTAGCCTGCCCCACTAGCGCACGTATTTTTGGCGATATCCATGATCCAGAATCTGACGCCAGTAAAGCGATCGAGGAACGCTCCGGCTATGCACTCATGCCTGAATGGGAAACCCAACCAGCCAATCATTATTTACCGCGTTCCATTATGGAAACAATTGATGCAGCAAGGAATGACAAATAATGCGTCCACAATTTTCAATTATTTTCTTTACTACCTTGGTCGGAATGGCTCAAGGCCTGCTATTTTTTATAGCGCTAGCAAACTTGCATAATCAATCTATTCCCAATGCATTTCTCACCAATCTAGCTCTACCAGTTGCTTTTGCTATCCTAGCTTTAAGTCTGATTGCCTCATTCTTTCACCTGGGCCACCCTGAGAGAGCATGGCGCGCTGCCATGATGTGGAGAACTTCTTGGCTATCAAGAGAGGTGATCGCCCTACCGGCAGTCATGGCTGTAACGGTGGTAATTTTCCTTTATGCAGGCTTTGGCGAAGTACCACAGTGGCTATGGATTAGCCTGCTATTTACTACGATAGTCCTTTGGGTATGCACCGCCAAAATCTATCAATGTATTCGCTTCATTCAAGAGTGGTCGCATCCTTCCACCTTAACTAACTTTATTCTGCTGGGCGCAACTTCTGGCTGGATTTTGTTAGAACTACTAATTGCGCTATGGGGCGATACCTCAGCGCAATTGATTGATGCCCCACTCTCTGTCATTGCTTTTGTATTGTTGTTTCTATCGTTGAATCTGAAGCTTTGGATTTGGAGCCGCAATCGTAAGCTGAAGCCAAAATCGAACCTGGCGACGGCGACTGGAATTAAGGGTAATAATATTCGCCAAACTTCGATGGGACTCATGGGTGGCAGTTTTAACACTCGCGAATTCTTTCATCATCAAACAGATAAAGTGATTGCCAATATACGCAAGATTATTTTGCTTTGTGCCTATGTCATCCCCATGATCTTGATGGCCTATGCGATCACCTCACCTAATTTCTTAGTGATTACATTGGCATTGCTCATTAACTACCTGGGCTTACTTGCCGAAAGATGGATGTTTTTTGCAGAAGCAAATCATCCCCAAAATTTGTACTATCAAAGAGTCTCTTAAGCACAACCGATGCCCATGGATCAATTTGCCGAACAGCTCATCAATGGCAGAACCCATGTATCTCCTAAAAGACTAGGTAGTCCTGGGCCCATTACATCCCAAAAAGAGACTATTCTCTTGGCGGCTAATGCGGCCCCTGATCACGGCAGAATGGTGCCATGGCGATTCATTGAGATTCAAGAGGGTAGTCGTTCTGCACTTGGGGAGGTCTTCCGTCAATGTCTATTAGACCGAGATCAAGCAGCTACTCCAACACAACAACAAGAGGCGCTTGATAAAGCTTCTCGAGGCCCACTGCTCTTGCTAGCCATAGCAAATTACAAAGAAAGCAATGAAGATATCAGCAAGCAAGAAAAGCTGATATCTCTTGGATGCGCTATTCAAAATATTCTATTGAGCGCTTACGCTTTTGGATTTGGCTCCGGATTATCCAGTGGCCGAGCTCTACAAAGTGACCGAGTTAGATCACTATTTAAACTTACAAATGACGAAGAACCAATCTGCTTTATTACGATTGGCACTGTATTAAAAAATAAGCCTGGTCGAATCCGGCCAGGCTTATCTGAATACCACTCCATTTTTTAAGAACTCTAGAGTACTTCGACTGTTTGGTTCTTAGTATCAATTCGCAATCTAGCTCCGCTAGCAATAGCCTGTGTAATATCACAATCAAAACCACTTAACATGGGGATGCCAGCATGGGCTGCGCCCTGAGCTAAGATTGGATTTACAGCATTGAAAATAATCGCTGATGGGCAAAGATCTCTAGACTTCATTTCATAAAGCATCCAGGCGCTTGCTACGCCACCTTTAGCGGCATCTAGCACCAAAATTTTATCTTTATAGGACTGGCCAAATAGTTTATGAGCAGGTCGTGAAAATACCCCCTTCAGACGATCTAAATCGTAACGAGCTGAAAATCCATCAGATGCACTGAGGCACTCACCTTCGATACTCTGACCTTGAGCGTGTTTCGCTTTATATATTTTTCCACTCACTTTAATCTCCCGGTTACGGCAGCTTGCACACAATCTTCCATCGATGCCAACATTGGTGTATAGCCATAGCCGCCCAAAATATTAACTATCTTTGCGCTATTCGTTGCCAACACCTTCCATCCATTTGTCTCGGCAATTTCTCTGGCGTAAGACTGATAGAAGCACATGCCAGAAAATACTGTTCCACCAGCATTCTCAATCATTTCGGTATAGCCCATACGATCAGAGTCAGGCTTTACCTGAGGACTGGTCATAGCAAGTAAAGGCTTGATAAATTTCTTGCCATTACATAACTCAGCAATACTCTTCATTTCCATCAAACTTAATTGCGGAGCTGAAAATACAACTACATCAATCTCCTCTGCAATCCTGTATGAATTTTGTAGACCCATTACCTCTTCTTTAGTAATGAGAACCTCTGGGAGATGTAAATATTCCAGATCGCGTGAGCGCAAGGCCTCAGGAGTCACGCCAAGTACATGAAATAAGGCTGTAGAACCAAAGCTAGCCATAGCTGCGCCAAAATGCTTCATGGCATCGGATCCAGGATGACCTTCAATCCCTTCAAGTACAGGCACTGACCAATAGTTACCTGATTTTTTACCAATCAATCCACCCAGTGCGCCCCATTCATTTAAAGTCTGAGGGGTCCATGAAGTTTTGAAACGATGAGTTGGCTTGCGATGCTCATCTAGGTGATAGCCATAACGCGGAGTTCTGCCGGTAAGACCTGCTGCTAATGCCGAAGGGCCACCCTCAAAATTGGAGCGCGCACCACAAACGCTATTTGAGTAGATCACAACACCTGTATCGCCAAATGCTAAATGCTCACCATAAACTGGAGCCATAATTGTTTGGTAGTTAATACAGGTATCCGTCATTGATACCCCCATTTTTACAAAAGCATCGATCGCCCGTCTCTCCAACTCAAGCATTTTTTCAGTTTGACCCAATTGCTTTGCTTTAGTGAAATCGGTACCTCTTGGATCGGTGATGGTTGGAATGCGAACCATTCGATCTGCAGTGGAATATTTTGCAAGGCCCTCTAACCACTCAACACCAGCCTCACCCAAACTCTCGGTATCAGCCATGATGTGAGCCTGAGATACAGGAACTAAGTCATTGGCTCCAAAAAATTCACCGACCTTAATTTGATGTTGAATTGCTATCTGCCTTACTGGACCAAACTCACCAGCAAGCATTGCCTTTTCTTCTGCATTCAGTTTCATTTATTTTCTTATTTACTATTAATCAACAGTAGCGCCAGAATCACGAACTACTCTAGCCCACTTAGCAATCTCACTAGTTTGGAAGTTGGCTAAGCTTTCCTTAAAGTCAGTATTTGGTTGAACACCTAAATTACCCAGGCGCTCCTTGAATGCGGCTGATTGTGCAATCTTCTCAGTATCAGCTCTCAGTTTTTTTGTAATTGGCTCTGGTAATTTAGCCGGAGCAAATAAAGCCCACCATGCAGTTGATTCAAATTGCGGATAACCCAACTCAGCTACAGTAGGCGTATTTGGCAACAAAGGTGAACGGGTTTTACTCGTCACTGCCAAGGCACGCAACTTGCCTGAGGTGATATGCGGCAATACAGACTGAATTGGATCAAACATCAATGGGATTTGATTACCAATGAGGTCAGTTACAGCAGGAGCGCTTCCTTTATAGGGAATATGCTTCAATTTAATCTGGGTAGTGGATTCAAATAGCGCTGCAGTTAAATGTCCTGGAGTTCCATTTCCAGCAGTTCCATAGGCAATTGTCTCGGGCTTTGATCGAGCCTCTGCAATCAATTCAGCAAGCGTCTTAATACGATCACTCGAATTCACCACAATCACTACAGGAGCGGTCGCCACTAAAGCGATAGGCGTGAAATCTCTTGTCATGTCATACGGCAACTGTTTGTAAAGGCTGCCATTAATTGCATTTGTACCGACAGTGCCCATGAATAAGGTATAACCATCGGGAGCAGACTTAGCAACGAGATCCGCACCAATTGACCCACCAGCTCCGCCCTTATTCTCAATCACTACTTGTTCCTTAAGACTTTCACCAAGCAATAAGGCTAGTGGTCGAGCAACAATATCAGTTGGACCTCCCGGAGGAAATGGCACGATTAAGCGAATCGGCTTAATCGGATAGGCCTGCGCCATTACATTACTTGAAAGCAAAACTAATCCAAAACATACCAAGAAACATTTACAAAATTTTATTATTAGGTTATTCATCAGTCTGACCCTAGAAAAGTATGGATAGAAATAGTCTAGCGCAAAAGAAAAAGTCCAGTTAAACCGGACTCTCTCTTTATGCTCATAACGTCTTATACGTAATCTTTGTATTTATCCAGGAAACGTACTGGCTTAGATAAGGCATCGCGGCGGAATGGATCGCCCAGTTCACGAGTACACATAATCTCGATGACACAAGTCTTACCTTCCTTCATCTGCATATCAACTGCCTTCTTGAGGGCTGGACCAACCTGATCAAGTTGATCCACTATGATGCCTTCAGCGCCCATGGATTTCGCAATACCCGCAAAACTTGGGCTATCCAGCTCGCCCGCTACAAAACGGCGATTATAGAAATCTACCTGGTTCTTTTTCTCAGCGCCCCACTGACGATTATGGAAAACAATCGCAGTAACTGGGATATCGTGTCGCACAGCAGTCAAAATCTCCACCATGCTCATTGCCCATGCACCATCTCCGGCATAAGCAATTGCGGGACGATCAGGCGCCGCTGCTTTGGCCCCAATAATAGTTGGTAATGCATAACCACAGTTACCGAAACTCATTGGAGCAAAGAAGCTACGTGGTTTTTCAAAGCGCAGATAGCTATTGGCAACGGAGTTGATATTACCAATATCAGTGGACACCATTACGTCAGCAGGCATTGCTTTTTCAAGCTCGCGTAAAACTTGACGTGGGTGCAAGTAATGACCTCCTGTTGGAGTCACCTCTTTTTTCTGCTCTTCAATCATGTCTAAGCTGAATGGGTCTTTTTCATGAGTCCAATCATCTAACTCTTTTTCCCATGCTGCTTTTTCTGCTGCAATCGTTTTTGCACGTTCAGCCTTGCTTGCATCACAGGCTAAGGTCTTACCTTCCAGACGCTTGGTTAATGCAACTGCAGCAGCCTTAGCATCACCACAAATTCCTACAGAAATTTTCTTCACTAAGCCGAGCATCTTGTTGTCGGCATCGATTTGAATAATCTTTGCATTTTTAGGCCAGTAGTCCATACCGTGTTGTGGCAATGTACCAAATGGCCCAAGGCGTGAACCAAGTGCAACCACCACGTCTGCCTGCGAGATCAGCTTCATCGCAGCTTTAGAACCCTGATAACCGAGAGGGCCACACCACAGTGGGTGGCTTGCCGGGAAAGAATCATTGTGTAAATAGCTATTCACTACTGGAGCACCAAGGCGCTCAGCAAATGCCTTGCACTCTTCAACGGCATCACCCATTACTACGCCGCCACCAGAAATAATGACTGGGAACTTAGCGTTAGCCAAGAGCTCAGCTGCCTCATCTAAACTCTTTTCACCACCAGGACCACGATCGAGGCGATTCGGCTGCGGAATCTCTACTTCAATTTCACCATAGAAATAATCACGCGGGATATTGAGTTGGGTTGGGCCCATTTCAGATAGAGCGCGATCAAAACAGCGGCCAGTAAATTCAGCCATGCGCTTAGGATTATTTACATGGCCCTGATATTTTGTGAACTCTTCGAACATTGGCAGTTGATTGGCTTCTTGGAACCCGCCTAAGCCCATGCCCATTGTTCCTGTTTCAGGCGTGATGATCACTACTGGGCTGTGTGCCCAATAAGCAGCCGCAATTGCTGTAACGCAGTTGCTAATGCCGGGACCATTTTGTCCAATCACAACACCATGATTACCACTAACGCGAGCATAGCCATCAGCCATATGCGCCGCACCTTGTTCATGAACAACAGGGATCAAACGAATACCTGCTGGAGCAAAAATATCCATCGCATCCATAAATGCAGAGCCCATGATTCCAAATATATCCTTCACCTTATTGGCGACCATCGTCTCCACAAATGCTTCAGAAGGGGTCATTTTTTGCGGGCCGGTAGGTAAATTAGCGCCAGACTTAGACATAAAGCTCTCCTAGGTATTCAATTAAACGGAACATTTTGTTCTACAATATTAATAATAATCGCGTATTTTTGGTAAAGTCAAGCATATAAACCCCAATATGGAATATATTTGACAACGTATTAAGACTTTTAAAGGCAAGGAAATGGCTGAAAGCACTTCTTCAATTGATTTAATGGGTTTACAGCCTGAAAAGCAGGTTTCCTTACATGCGGCCTTTCCGGAATGTCGTGGCTTTGCAGATTTTGAGATCCCTGCGTTTATCGAAGCTACAGAGCTAGTGCCCACCATTGACCCAAGCTATCAATTGAATCCAGAGGCCACATTAGCGATTCTGGCGGGGTTTGCTTTCAATCGAAGAGTCATGCTGCAAGGCATGCATGGCACTGGCAAGTCAACCCACATAGAGCAAGTGGCTGCCCGCCTAAATTGGCCCTGCTTGCGTATTAATTTAGATGGCCAAATCACCCGGATGGATCTGATTGGCAAGGATGTAATTGCCTTAGAAGATGGCAAACAAATTACCCGCTTTCAAGAGGGGCTCATTCCATGGAGTTTGCAACGCCCTGTTGCACTCATCCTCGATGAATATGATGCAGGCCAGCCAGATGTAATGTTTGTTATTCAGAGAATGCTAGAGCGCGAAGGTCGCCTCACCCTACTCGATCAAAACAGAGTGATCAATCCCAATCCAGCCTTTCGAATCTTTGCTACCAGCAATACCGTTGGACTAGGCAACTGGAATGGTCTATATCAAGGCACACAATTACTAAATCACGGTCAAATGGATCGCTGGGATATCGTTGCAGCATTGAACTACCTAGATCCACAGGAAGAGCAAAAGATTTTGCTCGCCAAAGTACCCGAACTCTCTGATACCCAGGCAATGGCAATGATTAGCCTTGCCAATCTCACTAGAAATGGTTTTGCTGCGGGTGATATTTCTACATTAATGTCCACTAGAACACTAATTACCTGGGGAGAAAACTGGCGCATCTTTCAAGACTTGCAGATTGCATTCTCGCTTGCATTTTTGAATAAATGTGAATCAGAGGAAAAAGCTTTGGTGGCCGAATACTACCAACGCTGCTTTGCTAGCGAGCTTGAAATCAGCAATAAATCAAACTAGCGCAATCAAGCTTATCTTGCAAATCCAAACCCATCAAGACTTCGAGCAACAACAGCAATATGGGGCAATGATTAGATCATTGTCTAGGGAAAAAAGTGCGCTGATTCGGGATTGGCAACTCTTTCACAATGCAGCACCGCTCGAGTCAATCGCTCCACACCTCAATCTTGAGAATCTAAAAGCATCCTGGGCTTATCCTCGAGGCATATTGGATGGTATTGGATTGCGTTTGCGTAATTCAGATGCGAGCTTACATGCTGCACTCGCCCCGGAAGGAATGATTGAATCTCTGATATTTGAGGTTCTAGAACAAATCCGCATTGAAAGTAACTGTCCTGAGGAGCTCAAGGGATGCCGCCAAAATACTCAGACTCAATTTATAGCTTGGATACAGCAATTTATTGCTAGTGGCGGCGTTGAAGGAAGTATTGGCCTGCTACTAGCCACCATCTTCTCTGCCGTGTGGATGAAACTCAACAGTCAACCAATGCCACAGCTAATGCAAGATATTGTGGAGGCTACGAGAGCCGGTATAGCAGAAAACATGGGCCCGCTTTTAGTCAAACTCAAAGCAAACCGCAATAATCAAGAAGCGTATGCGCAGGTAAGCTACGAGATCATTAAGCTAGTTTCTGGATTGATTGCTGATGAATATCGTAATAATCCGAGTATCCGCACTAAACGTAAAAATCAAAGTGCTACTCATCTCAAAATTGAATGGGTGCCCCCTCATGCCGGGAAAATTGCAACCGATTTTAAGAGTCCAGCAAATCACTTAAGTGAGCAGCGTTATCTACTGAAAAAATCACTAGAAAAATATCATATCTACAACTCTAGCTATGACACTGAAGACGAAGCAAAGGTAAAAATTCGGTCGGCGCAATTGGCGATCTATCAAGATGAGTTAAATCAAGAAATCGCGAAACAAAATATTCCTTGGGCCAAGCTCATTAGAATCTATCAGAAAATCTTTTCTAGCCAACTACCAAGACGCTGGCAAACCACTGAGGCAGAGGGATTGCTGGATCGTCGTTATCTTACGCGTGCTGCGACCTCCCCGCTCCAATCGCCTCTCTACAAGCAACTTGCAACAAACGGCAAAATCAATACTAGAATAACGCTTCTCATCGACTGCTCTGGATCCATGAAAGAGCAACGCGTCAAAATTGCAGTATGTGTAGATTCTTTGGTGAGAATATTGGAGCAAGCGGGCATTAAAACGGAGGTGCTTGGTTACAGCACCAGTTCATGGCAGGGTGGACGACCTTTTAAAGAGTGGCGTAAAAATGGGCAACCCCCAAACCCTGGTCGCCTCAATGAACGAGCTCATTGGATTTTTAAAGATTTCGACACCGGTTGGAGAAGATCCAGAGCTGGCATAGCAGCTTTATTACGTCCTGAAATTTATGCAGAGAGTATTGATGGTGAAGCTCTCATTTGGGCGACTGAACGTTTACAAAATAGCAGTGATAATCGATATACCCACAAGACGCTGATTCTATTTTCTGATGGCTGCCCAATGGATCGGGCCACCATTGAAGCGAACGGGGAAGAATTTTTGAAGAATCATCTTTTACAAGCCATTGCTTGGTGTGAGCAACAGCCCAATCTTCAGCTATGGGGCTGCGGAATTGGGGAAGAATTAAGGCCATACTTTCCAAACCGCTTAAGCTGGGATCATGAAATACACAATCTCAGTGAAAACCTAATGAATTGGGCTAAAGAATTAAAGAACGTAAAGGCTAAGTAATTAGCTCATTGAAGTATTCATGATGAGAAGTATTAAGCGTAGAAATACGCCATTCAATCGGCTCATCTTGAATATCTAAGGCCACTCTACGTATATGAAGCACAGGTGACTCCGGCTTTAACTTTAACCAAGTAGACATTTGTCTGCCAGCCAACCCAGCCCGCAATCTTTCATTTGTTTTAACTACCGACTGACCGTACCGGACTTGATAAAGCTGATAAATACTGCCTTCTCGCTTGTCAAAATCAGGACGGGTAAGATTCTTAAAACGCCTCTTATCTAAAGTGATGTGATCAATCATTACGCATTCATCCTCTAAATAGAGGCGAGTAACAATTCGCCAAACGGGGGCACCTTCTTTAAGGCTTAACTTAAGAGACTCTTCCTTGCTTGCTTGTGATGATCCAAAAGAGGCTGTTTCAACACGAGGATATGTTTTTTTATCAGCATCCCAACGGACTACATGGAAAAAATAATACAGTAGGCGTTTTGCATCATGTTCAGCTACATAGGTTCCTCTACCTTGACGGCGAACAACAATTCCTTCTGCAACTAACTCATCTACCGCTTTGCGCAGAGTTCCTATAGATACATCTAACTCTTTGGCTAGATCCTTCTCGGCAGGCAGGGCCTGCCCCATCGGATAACGCCCCCTGACCAGATCTGCAGTGATCTTTTGCTTAACTTCTTCATAAGCGGTCAGGGTTTTCATACTTTATTTCTTATGCAGACTCGTATAAACGGGTCATTACAAACTCACGGTGGCCCAAAATTTCAGCTGCCGTCAATTCACCGTTTGCGGTGCGGATCAGTGCATCGAGAAGCTTCTCACCTGCTGTGTCCAAGTTTTCTTCGCGACGCAAGATGCCAGAAACATCAACGTCAATGTGCTCAGACATTGTTCGTACAGTTTTTGGATTAGCGCACAACTTGATCACTGGAAGAATTGGATTACCAATCACGTTACCTTGCCCAGTTGGGAAGAAGTGAGCAGCAAAACCTGCAGCAGCACATAAAGTCACCATCTCAGCAGCTGCTGAAGATGAGTCCATGAAATGCAAGCCAGGAATAGTTGGAGTTTCAGCCTTATCAAGCACCCCATCCACAACACATTTCTTACCAATTTTCTGGATATTGCCCAATGCCTTCTCTTCGATGGTGGTAAGACCACCAGCAATATTGCCTTTAGTTGGCTGTGAATCGGATAAGTCGCTCGTTTTATTCTTCTCAACAACATCTTGATAGCGATCAAACATGGCGCGGAATTTTTTCTTAACCTCTGGTGTACGGCAACGTGCCTCAACTAAGTGTTCGCCACCTGTTAGCTCAGTAGTTTCACCAAATACCAAAGTTGAACCAATGTCATAGAGCTTATCAAAAGCGTTTCCTACAGTTGGATTGGATGCACAACCAGAAGTAGTGTCAGATTCGCCGCACTTAGTAGAAACCCATAGCTCTGATAAAGGAGCAGAGACTCGCTGTTGCTTAGAGGCATGCTTCATCATGGAGTAAGCAGCTTTGCTAGCGCTAGCAATAGTTGCTGTATCGCCATTACCCTCAATCCAGAAACCTTCAACTGGCTTACCTGAAGCCTTAATACCATCAACCACAATCTTGGTCCACTGTGGCTCAATACCAATCACCACTACGCCAGCTACGTTAGGATTGCAGCCAGCGCCAATCAAGGTTCTGAAGTGAAGCTCTAAGTCTGCACCGAACTGAAGGCGACCGTAAGGATGTGGAATGGCAATGGTGCCTTTAATATTATTAGCAACTGCTTCGCAGGCTGCATTCGATAGGTCATCCAACGGCAAAATAACGACATGGTTACGAATACCCATACGTCCATTTTCACGGCGGTAGCCCATAAAAGTTGCTTCTTTTAAATTAATCATTTTTTATCTCTCTTAATATCGTAGTGAATACTCGTATCGATTACCAACGCTTAGTCTTAACATTTTGAACATGGGTATGCTCACCTTTTTTGATAGGAGCAACTACCTTACCGATATCTACGCCATACTTAATGATGGTGTCGCCGGTTTTCATGTCTTGCAGAGCAATCTTATGGCCAATTGGAATATCACTCTCAGATTTGATATTGACAGTACTATCACCATCCATTACCCAACCAATTAAATCAGTACCAGCCTTTACGCCCTCTACCACGACAACGCCAACTACGTCTCCTGGTTCATGCACGACAAAATGAATCATTTCTTTCTCCTTAAAAATCTTGTTTGAATACTACCCATTCCATGACTGACGAATGCCAGTCTGAATTTCTTCTAAAACAACATCAGAAACATTGACGCCCTCTTTAAAGCCCGCCGCCCTTTGCTTAAAACGCCTACGCCCTGGGATACGAGTACCAGCATCTGCCGCTAAAGTTTTTAAAAAGCCTTGTATCTTGTTTGCAAATACTTGACTACCTGCTAATCCTGGATCAAAAGTCAATAAGAGCTGGCCAATACGTGGTCGATTTCCCTTGGCGTCAAAAAATGAATCCGCCTCATAAGAAAATCTACTGCCCGACAAACCAACAACTAATAATTCGATCATGAGTGCCAATAGCGCCCCTTTATCACCACCAAGCGGAACCATCAAACCTTTCAGCCCTTCGTTGGGATCAGTAGTCGGCTTGCCTTGAGCATTTAGAGCCCAGCCTTCAGGAATAGACTCCCCTTTTTTGGCAGCAACCAGTAATTTTCCACGAGCAACCGCAGACAAAGACATATCAATTACCAAGGGGTCTTGATTGTCAATCGGAAAAGCTGCCGCTAATGGATTCGTGCCGAACAAAGCCTTACTTCCGCCAACCATCGGCATGGCAGCAGGCGTATTACCAAACAATAAGGAGATATAACCTGCTCGAGCAGCAGCTTCGGCAAAATGCCCGGCAACCCCAAAGTGATGGCTATTGGTTACGGCAACTAGGCCCACACCAGTTTTAGAGGCTAGATTTACTGATAAATCGGTTGCAAAGCGTAAGGCTGGAAATGCAAGTCCATCACAAGCATCCACTAGCGCAGCAGAGGCCTTAAAAGGACGCACTTTAATTTTAGGATCAAGCTCTACACGACGATTTTTTGCATGTCCCGCGTATTGAGAAACTCGAGCTAAACCATGGGAAGCCAAACCATCTAATTCCGCAAGAGCTAAAAACTGTGCAGTTTCAAATGCTGCTTTCTCCCCTATCCCAGCGGCTTGTAGACCTGAAGACGCCAATTGAACCATCTTTTCATAGGACAAGTTCATTTCAAAGCTCCTAAATACCGATTCACTTCATCGGCAATCATTTGGCTAACACGCTCATTACTTTCATGCGTTACACCCGCAATATGCGGTGTCAGAATGAGGTTCTCAATTCCCTCGAAATGACTTAAATCCTTAGCAGGCTCGGAAGAAAAAACATCGATTGCCGCACCGCCGATACGTCCTGAGCGAAGTCGATCTGCAAGCGCCAACTCATCAACAATCCCACCGCGAGCCGTATTAATCAGACAGGCACCCTCTTTCATCTGATCAAGCGTTACCGCATTAAATAAATTCTTGGTTTCAGGTAAATACGGAAGATGTAAAGAAACTGCATGACTTCTAGAGAGTAATTCACTTAGTGTGAGTAGGGGTACTGAATATTCCTCAAGTTTTACAGCATCGTCAGACAACATCGGGTCGTAAGCGATACATTGCAAACCAAAGGCATGTGCTTTTTTAGCTACCACCTTACCAATACTGCCAAAACCGACAATCCCTAAGGTTTGACCCAAAAATTCGTGATATCCGGAAAAGCGAGGGCGTGGCCACTCGCCCTTAAGGGTTGCCATCGTTGCAGGTATAAATCCACGAGTTAATGCGACTGCAGCCCCAACTACGTATTCAGCGACCGACTCAGCATTCGCGCCTGTAGCAGGAATCACTTTAATGTTACGTTTGGCGCAAGCTGGCAGTTCAATATTCTCTAGTCCAACTCCAAGACGTCCCACAACCTTCAATACTGGAGATGCATTCAGGACTTCCTCATTTACCTGGGTCAGATTGCGAACTACAAGCGCATCAATATTTTGCACAGCAGCAATCAGAGCTGGCCTATCCTTATATAAGTCAGGCTCGTAAATGACGTCGTGCCTAGAGCACAGGGTATCTAGGGCTTGACTAGTGATGAACTCAGAGATCAAAATAGTAGACATATCCATATCATATAGATGATTTAGATCACTTGCAAGTAGCAGTACCATTTTTAAGAAAAAGATAGGCTTATTTCATTTAAATGATGTCCTTAAAATGAAATAAGAGATAAGATAAAAAACATGAATAAAAATAGGAGGAGCATGATGTTTAAGAAAGAATTTATTACCACCATAAAGTCCTTGTTAATTGGCGCAGGGGTATTGGTAAGTTTGATTTCCCCTTCAACGTCTCAAGCTCAGAGCTGGCCAGATAAACCAGTGAAATTAATTATTCCCTTTGCCCCTGGAGGCACTACCGATATTCTTGGAAGAATTTTGGCGCAGCAAATGACTACCATTCTCGGTCAAAATGTGATCGTTGAAAATAAAGGTGGTGCAGGCGGCAATATTGGTGCTGAAATAGTTGCCAACTCACCTCCTAATGGCTATACGCTGTTGCTCTCATCTGGCAGCATGCCGACTGTAAATCCATTTTTATATAAAAAGCTTCCTTTAAATTATGCTACTGATCTAACCTACATTACTGCTGTTGCAGGCGGACCAATGCTGGTATCAGTTAGCCCAAATTTACCAGTAACTAATTTAAAAGAGCTAATTGCATTAGCAAAAACCAAAGATCTAACCTTTGGCTCAGCAGGGATTGGCAGCCAAGTCCATATGGCAGGTGAAAATTTCACATACTCAGCCGGAATTGCTGCAACACATGTTCCATACAAAGGCGAGGCTCCGGCCATCAATGACTTAGTCTCCGGTCAAATTGACTTCATGGTTGGAAACTTACCGGCAGCAGCTGGATTTGCTAAAGCAGGAAAAATTAAGCCTTTGGCAATAACAAGCAGTAAACGAGTAATTCAGTTGCCTGATGTTCCAACTGTTTCTGAAGCAGCCATCCCTGGATTTGTGAATGTTGGCTGGTACGCATTAGCCGCCCCATCAGGAACCCCAAAAGCTATTGTAGATAAAATTTATGCTGCGACTCAAAAAGCACTTGAATCAGATGCAATGCGTAAGAGCTTAGACATTAATGGTCTTACTCCAATTGCAAATACACCTAAAGAGTTAGAAGCTCAAATCAAAAATGAGTCTGCAGCCTGGGAAAAAGTGATCAAGGCTCGCAACATCGCCGCTCAGTAACCACTATATAAAAGCACCCTTCGGGGTGCTTTTAATTTTGTAGCATGTCATAACCTACTTTGGGAGCTTGCATGAAGCTGAATAATATCCCCTTTTTAAAATCTACTGTCTTGTGTCTTGGATTAATGGGTGCTATGGCTCCTGTAATGGCGCAAAATTACCCCAATAAGCCGATTACGATTGTCGTACCCTACGGCGCAGGTGGAGATGCCGATCAGTCTGCGAGAAATTTAGCAACTGTTGGTCAAAACGTACTAAAGCAATCGATTGTCATCATTAATAAAGGCGGTGCTAGTGGTGCAATTGGCTCTCAATTTGTTAAAGATGCCGCACCTGATGGCTACACTCTTTTACTTGCAAGAGTTGGTTCACAAGCAGTATTGCCTGCAATGAAAACAGACTTAAGTTACAAATGGAATGACTTTACTTTTATTGGTTTGCTAGAACTAAATCCTGTTGTATGCGTAGTGAATTCAGAGTCTCCTTATAAAACTTTTGATGACCTTACCAAAGCTATCACAGCACAACCAGGAAAACTCAATTACAGTACTTCAGGTCCAGGTACTATTTTAAATTTTGCCTCACAATTAATTTTACAAAGTCTTAAATTAAAACCAGACGCTGCAATGAATGTAAGCTACAAAGGCGGTTCAGAGGCAGTGGTTGCCGTCTTGGCCAAAGAGGTTGACTTTAGCTGCGGCAACTTAACTTCTGCCCTTACACAAATTAATAGCGGTAAGTTACGTGCCCTAGTAGTAACCACCCCTGATCGAGTTAAAGAAATTCCAACAGTACCGACTGCAAAAGAAGTGGGAATGCCTCAACTAGAAGCCATCGTAGGATGGAGCGCGCTCTACGGACCCCCCAAGATGAATCCCGAAGCTGTCAACAAGTGGGTTGAAGTATTGGCAGCAGCAGATAAGGATGTAAATTGGCAGGCTGGCAATGTGCGCTACGGAGGTGTACCCCGAATCCTATCACCTATGGATACTGAAAAATTTGCAGCCTCCCAATATGACGCCTACTCCAAACTGAGCAGTCAATTGGGGATTAAATAATCGTATAGAAAATAATGAATCCTAAAAATAAAAATGGTGCATCTGCTTTAGTAAAGGTATTTGAGACAGCAGGCATTACCAAGATCTTTACCCTATCAGGCAATCACATCATGCCTGTATATGACGCCATCTTTGATTCTAAAATTGATTTGATTCACACTCGGCATGAAGGTGCAGCAGTCCATATGGCTGATGCCTGGGCAAGATTGACTGGGGAAGTTGGGCTTGCTCTTGTCACTGGAGGGCCAGGTCACACTAACGCGATATCCGCGCTCTATACAGCGGGCATGGCTGAATCACCTGTAGTTCTTTTATCTGGTCATTCACCGTTAGGTCAAATTGGCAAAGGTGCTTTTCAAGAAATGCGTCAAGCCGATATTGCCGCTCCATTAACGAAAGCATCATGGGTATGTCAAAAAACGGAGGATATTGGCTTGGATATTGCAAAAGCAATTCAGATTGCCAAATCAGGTAGGCCGGGCCCTGTTCACCTCAGTCTTCCTACTGATGTTTTAGAGGCCGCTTGGCCCGAGAGTGGAGTTATACCAACATCCTCGTCTTTTAAGGCTAAGCCTATACATACCCAAGAATCAGATACTTCTAGCATTATTGAAAAACTAAGAGAGGCCAATAAGCCACTCATTTTGACCGGCCCTCAGATGCAATCCAAGATGGGTAAAGTTACACTATCTAAACTTGAGCATGCCATTGGAGTACCTGTAATTGGTATGGAGAGTCCTCGTGGCATCGGCGACCCTAGCTTAGGCGCCTTTTCTGAAGTACTAAGTCAAGCGGATTGCGTTCTGCTGCTTGGTAAGAAAGTAGACTTCACCCTCAAATTTGCTCAGAGCCCTGGATTTAACAAGGATTGTGTATTTCTACAAATTGATCCGCAAGCAGAAGAAATTGAGCGCGCTCAAAATGCCTTGGGTCAGCGTTTAGTCAAGTCTGTAATCTCGGATGTTCCAAGCGCTATTGAACAGATGCTTAAATTAAATGCGAGCAGCAATCGCGCCCAATCAAATTGGCAAAAGGAAGTATCTGAAGCTATTCACTACCTACCAGCAGCATGGGCAAAAATTCCTGGCGCTAAAGGTAAGCTTCACCCAGTTCAAGCCCTTGCACCCCTTCAAGCAATTTTGGACAGCCATCCCGATTCGGTATTAGTAAGTGATGGAGGCGAGATTGGACAATGGGCTCAAGCCTGCTTACGCGCGTCTAATAGAGTGATTAATGGTGTAGCAGGATCTATTGGCGCTGGCCTGCCATTTGCAGCTGCAGCAAGTATCGCAAAACCCAACACTCCAATCATTGCCGTTATGGGCGATGGAACATTTGGCTTTCATAGCGCAGAAATTGATACAGCTGTTCGCTATCAATTACCCTTCACACTTATTGTAGGTAACGATGCTAAGTGGAATGCTGAGTATCAAATTCAGGTGCGTGACTACGGACAAGATCGTACATTAGGTTGTGAACTCTTGCCCTCACGTTATGAGAAGGTCTGTGAAGCCTTTGGGGGCTATGGAGAATATGTTGATGATTCAAGCGAGGTGCTACCCGCTGCTAAGCGAGCCCTAGCAAGTAAATTACCATCTACCATCAATATCATGATTGATGGCCTTGCCGCACCTAATATTAAACGTAGCTAAATTGGAAAATGAGAATGAGTTCATAAAGCGGTGCCAAGCCATCGTAGGCAGCGAATATGTATATATCTCAGATGCTGATAAAAGTGTCTTTCTAACGGACTGGAGTAAACGCTTTACTGGGAATGCACTCGCTGTTCTAAGACCCAAGAATACTAATGAAGTTGCCGCACTAGTAGCCCTGTGCAATAAAAAAAATATTTCCATTGTTCCCCAGGGTGGCAACACCGGACTTTGTGGAGGCGCCACTCCCACTAAAGACGGTCGGAGCGTTGTCATTAGTACCACTCGCTTAAATCAAATCCGCGAACTTGATCTCGAAAACTCAACCATCACACTTGATGCAGGTGTTGTATTGATGAATGCTCAAGAAGCAGCAGCAAAAGCAGGGAAATTATTTCCTTTAAGCCTTGCTGCAGAGGGAAGTTGTACCATTGGCGGTAATTTAAGTACGAATGCCGGGGGTGTGCAAGTTTTGCGCTATGGAAACATGAGGGACCTATGTCTGGGCATTGAGCTAGTAACCCCCACAGGTGAGATTTTAAATGGCCTTAGAGGCCTCAGAAAAGATAACACTGGGTACTCATTAAAAGATCTCTATATCGGCTCAGAAGGTAGTCTTGGAATTATTACCGCTGCTACCTTAAAACTTTATCCACTCCCTCAATCTAAGGTAACAGCACTAGTGAGCATCAAAAATATTCGCGCAGGCATACAGTTAATAGACCTTGCGCGCGATAGCTCAAATGCAGATTTGACAGCATTTGAATTAATTTCTACCCGCGCCCTTCGTTTAGTTTCTAGGCGAACAAAAAATGTAGGGCCTCTTTTCGACTCTGAATTGGATTGGATTGTATTGCTTGAGTTTTCAAGCATGGAGACAGAAGACATCAATAGAGAGAGACTAGAGAATTTGCTGGGCAGAGCCTTAGAGCTCGAATTGATCTCTGATGCAGTCATCGCTAACTCCATACAGCAAAGCAAAGACCTATGGAGCATGAGAGAAGGTATTTCAGAAGCACAATTTGAGCTTGGCACTGTTATCAAACATGATATTTCATTACCCATCTCTCAAATTGCCAGCTTTGTTGAAGCCACAGAAATTAAACTACACCAGCTTTGGCCAAATATGCAAACCATCATTTTTGGCCATGTAGGAGATGGAAATCTTCATTACAACTTAGCGCCACTTTCCCCTGATCTTTCAAATGAAATTGAGGAAAGAAGAAAATCCATTAATCAACTAGTCCATGATCAAGTCTACGCACATTCGGGATCATTTTCAGCCGAGCATGGCATCGGGCAATCCAAACGTGACGAACTGCCCTTACGAAAAAGCGATATTGAAATTGAGCTTATGAGATCTATAAAAAAAGCGCTTGATCCAAAAAATATTATGAATCCAGGAAAAGTGCTTTAGAAAATCTGTCGAACTAATAAAGTAGTTCCAGAAAAAAGCAAAATAGACCCATAAACAATTCGCATCGAAGTGCTGCTTAATTTAGAATGCACATGAGTACCTATCCAAATACCAAGAAAAGTAGCGGGCATTAGGCAAATCGCTAAGCCCAATACAGGCCAACTAAATAACAATCCAGTCGCAAGCATTAGACAGAGTCGCAGGAATGTGAGAATCAGAATTGCAAAAGCCATGGTTGCCCTAAGCATTTTTGGATCAGAAATTCGCAATGCCAGGTATGACGCATAAATAGCCCCGCCAGTTGCAAATAGGGCTGTAAAGATGCCTCCAAAAAACCCAAATGGTACTGCCCACCATTTGTTAATAGCTTGATGCAATTCTTTATTTCTCTGCCACAGCACTCGTGCACCATTCAATGCAGCAAAGATACCTAATGTAATTAATAGTGGCGTACTCGGAGCGTTCAGCAACAACAAACCCCCAACAATAATACCAACGAGGGTAAATGGGAATAGCCACTTTAGTTCCTTCATATTGGCATTGCTAGAGGATTTATTACCCAGATACAAAGAACCACAGATGTCAATCATGACCATCATCGGCACTACTGACTTTAACGGGTAAATCTGCACTAATAAAGGAACTGCAATGATGGATGAGCCGAACCCAGAGACCCCAAAAATAAAATAGGCGCCAAAAATAACTAGCGCAGCTAATACAAATGGTATTGGTTCAATAAATTCAAAAATGACTAAGTCTCAACAAGAATAGTTTGGCCAGGCTTCACAAGATTGAATTGAACTGGTTTATTTTCGATCACCAAACTTTGGCCACATAGGTTAATTGCTGTGAAATACGAATCCTCTAGAAATCCAGGCTCAGGAAAATCCTCGCGATAATGCGATCCTCGGGAATTCTCTCTTGAAAGCGCTGCCTCAGTGACGGCCTGACTCACCAGAATCAGATTTTGTAAATTCATCCAATCTTGCCAAGTATTACTGTATTCCCGTTGGATATCGCCCACTCCAATTTGGTTTAATTTGGCAGCCAATTGCTTGAGAGTTTGGCGCGCACGCAATAAGCCTTCCTTGTTTCTAGAGATGCCAACATCATCCCACATACACTCTGCGAGCTCATCTCGGATTGCCTCAATATCACCGGGTATCTTCTTCAATGGCGCTTCATGCTCTTGAATACTTGCCGCTACTTCATCCATATTACATTCGCTCAGCTGCCGTGAAGAAACCCAATGGGCCATTGACTCCCCTGCAATGCCACCAAATACTGTTGAGTTGGCAACACCATTACCGCCCAAACGATTAGCACCATGCACCCCACCAGTATCTTCGCCTGCCGCAAATAGACCAGGAAGATCAGTGCTGCAATCTTTCTTAAAAACTAGACCACCCATCATGTAATGGGCTGTTGGCACAACCTCTACCAAATCTTTGGTCAGATCAAAACCACTATCGGCACAACGTTCAACCATGCCCTTAAATAGTTTTCGCACATTCTCTGGGCCTAAATGGCTCATTTGGATATACACACCACCATTGGGGGTTGCACGTCCAGCGCGGATTTCTGAATTGATGGATCTAGAAACAATATCTCTTGTAGCGCGTTCATTGCGTGGATCATAGTTGCCCATAAAGCGCTCTTGATTGCCATTCAGTAAATAGCCACCAGCTCCACGCAAGCCCTCCTCTATGACTGTCCCCGTCATACGAGTCCCAGGCCCAGCTAATAAGCCAGTTGGATGAAATTGCACCATCTCCATATCCCGCAAAATGAGCCCAGCACGCAACGCCATTGCTAAACCATCGCAACTCTTATCACCTGATGGAGTATGGTACTTGTACATTGTGGGGCCGCCACCCGTAGCCAGTAAAACTGCTTTGGCCCGCACTAATACAAATTGACCAGTTTGCATATTAAGCATCAAAACGCCTGCAAGTGATTTGCCGTCTTTGCTATGAATTAATTCAATTGCGCGATGCTCTTCAAGGCGGTTGATTCCCCTAGCCCATACTTGCTCAGCTAAGCGATTAATAATCTCAATACCTGTTAAGTCACCCTTGTGAACAGTGCGATCAAATGTTTGACCAGCAAATGCCTTTTGATGAACCGTACCATCCGGATTACGATCAAAAAAACAACCGAGTTCATTTTCTAGCTCATGAATTCGCTCAACTGCTTTACTGACTAGTGTCCACGCAAGCTCTTGGTCAGAGAGCCATTTACCGCCCTCGATCGTATCCATAAAATGGCGCTCTACAGAATCTCCTTCTGCCAAAGCGACGTTGTAACCACCCTGCACCATTCGCGTACAACCACATTTACCTAATAAACCTTTGACAGCAATCGTGATATTTAGGTTAGGGTTTGCTTGATGAGCATGCAAGGCGGCAAAGAGACCTGCACCGCCAGAACCCAGAATCAAAATATCCGTATCGATTGTTGGAATAGTACTCATGAAATAATTCCAAGGCTTTTAAGTACCGCTTCTTTTTTGCTAGCGACATCAGTCTTTACTTCCTGATAGATGCTGCCACCATGGCTATCCATTGCAACTAGTAGTGGGCCAAAATCCCCAATCTTGAAGCGCCACAAGGACTCTGGATTAAGATCATCCATATCAACATCTTCAATCTGCTCGATCCAAGTTGTTTCTAGAGCGGCGGTACCACCAATAATCGCTAAATAAACCCCGCCCAACTCTTTAAATGCCTCTGCTGAACCCTCGCGCATACCCCCTTTGCCCACAATCATACGAACACCATTCTCAGCCATCAAAGGGCGAGTAAAACGCTCCATACGATCTGAAGTGGTTGTACCAATACAAATAGGCTCATATCCCGCAGGAAACTCATGACTCACGGGTACTTTGCGAACATTCGGTGCAGTATGGATAACTGCATGACCACTCAAATCAAAGCGCGTCTTACGCCCATGATCAAACATATGAATTTGAGTAGCATCACGAATACCAAACAATGTATTTTGTAAAGTCACGGTATCGTTGATGCGAAGCTTACGAATATCCGCTTCACTCACTGGCGTTGCAAGGTTGTAGTGTGCCATCGTCGTTTTCCTAAAATCCGTAGGTAACGCCAGCAGGCGTAAAAGTTGCACGTGCTCTGCGTGCTGAATGGCACTGCATATTGACAGCCACGGGATTCAATGTAATGTGCGTATGAGCCAGCTCAACCTGCACTGCAAATGCAGTTCCATCACCACCTAGACCTTGTGGACCAATTCCGAGTTGATTTACAGCAATGCTGAGCTCCTTCTCCAGCTTAGCCCCTTCTTCATCGCTACACACGCTACCCAACTCACGAGTTGCCGCGCGCTTTGCCATGGCTACACATTGATCAGAGGTGCCCCCGATCCCAACACCGACAATGGTTGGTGGGCATGTCTTACCTCCAGCAGAAACAATACTCTCAATCACAAATGCCTTGATACCATTAATGCCATCTGCAGGTATTGCCATTTTTAAAAAGGAATTATTTTCCGAACCGCTTCCTTTTGGCACCATTTCAATTTCAACTGATTCTGCTTTATCAAAAAAATCAATGTGAATTGCTGGCATATCAATGCCGCAAGAGGTGTGATTATTTTTGCGAGTAATGGGATGTACGACTGAGGATCTGAGTGGATACTCCCGAGTGGCACGTTCGCAACCTTTACGAATAGCTGCCTTTAATGCCATGCCATCAAATTGCACATTACTACCAATTTTCACGTTGTAGATCGGCAGGCCTGTATCTTGGCAAAGGAGATTATCTTCACGCTCTGCCACTGAGATATTAGTGATCATTGTCTTTAGAACCACCTGAGCACGTCCATCTGTCTCAGCTTTATCCAGTCTATCAATACCGGCCTTAATGTCATCAGGCAAAACCTTCAATGCTCGAATATAGAGCTCCTTACAAGCCTCTTCGACTAAATCCATTTGTAATTGCATATCAACCTAATCAATTAGCAAAATATAAAAATAGGATTCCGCAAGTAATCGCGAACAAAATAGAGAGCTGAATCCAGCCCTTACGCAAACCCTTCCATGGTCCAAACTCAATCATTAACAAACGTATACCGCCTGCCAAATGAACGGCCAGCATAATCACTAGGGACCATTCGCCAAACTTAAATACCCACATGTCAGTCAAAGTAAGCGATTTCTCAAAACCCTCTGCACCTCGCAAGGATTGAGAAAGCATCAGAAAGTGCAGTGGAATAAAGCATGCCAATAACAAGCCAGAAAAGCGATGGCATGCATAAGCAAAATAAGATAAGTGGGTTTTGGCGCGGTAATCTAATTTTGGTCTGGAGCTCATACCTGACCTCCTGTAAAAACACCAATGACAGCCATAGTGCCTAGAACCAAAATTAGCAAAGCCAAAATCCAAGACAAAGGTCTAGCCAAACCACTCTTTGGAAAGGTCTCCTGCAATATATTGGCAAGACCAATTGGTGCATGGACAAAACATGCGAGGACAAACACTTCATAAAAAATAGCAAATAGTACATTGCCTTGAGTGCGACCCAGTATCTCCTGAGCGCTTAAGCCACCTCTAATGGCATAAAAAATAATCAGCAAATGAATCGCAACACAAATCCCAAGCACCATGGCGCTAATTCTCTGTGCATACCAAAGCTTTGCCTGCAATACTCCAGCGCTCATAACTTACCCCACTTACTTCCACGTATTGCAGCCTTGGAAACCAGCTTTTTCAAGCCAGCAATACTTGCAGTTGGCTCGATAGCCTTGGGGCAACGCTCAGTACAAGATCCTTGCGTATGGCACGCGTGGCAACCAGCATCACCAGCTACTGCACTCATGCGCTCTAACTGCTGAACATCTCTCACATCATTCGTTAAGGTCCAAGCACGATTGAGCGCTGCTGGTCCAAGATAATTTGGTCTAGATTCAACTACCTCACAAGAAGCATAACAAACACCGCAACCGATGCACTCAATTCCAGCATTGGCTAGTTGGCGCTCTTTTGAACTTGGCTCTACCTTTGCAAAATCGTCAAGACGTGTTTTGTCTCCTTTAAAGAATCCAACCGCCCCTTTCCACTTATTAAAAAACTCTCGCATATCCGTTGCGAGATCTTTAATAACAGGTAAGTTATTTAGAGGGGCAATTTCTAATGAATCTCCCTCAAGAATTTTCGAGACGTGAGTACGGCAAGTCCAACGAGCTACTCCATTAACAGTCATTGCGCATGAACCACACATGCCAACTCGGCAAGCAAAGCGATAGCTCAGGGTGGGATCCAGCTTTCTTTGGATATAAGTCACCACATCCAGAACTGTTTGATTGGGGTTACGTGGGACTAAGTACTCAACAAACTCCCCTTCTTGGGAGCCGCGCCATACCCGTACTTTTAGATCAGTATTAGACATATTTACATTATATGGATAGATAGTAAAAAATAAATCGAATTAATTTTTCTTTGAGATAAAGAAATTATTTATAATAAAACTCATGTCTAGTATCAAAACCCTCAAAAACTTCTTGGCGATAACTCGTCATAAAAGTGTTGCAGCTGCTGCTCGAGAAATTGGGCTTACCGCGGCTGCAGCAGGCCAGCAGATACAACAGCTAGAAAAAGAAATAGGGCTAGAGCTATTTGATCGAACCAAACGCTCTCTTGCCTTAAATACTCACGGTAGATCTTTGATTGAGCCTATCCAAGAAATTGTGGCTCGTTATGAGGCTCTTCGCTCAAATATACAATCTAATCTCAGCGGAACCATTGTCTTAGGTGCTTTGGTTTCTTCATTAATGGGCGCATTTGGAAAAACTCTAAATGAGATAAAACACAACTATCCAGAGCTAGAGATAAAATTAATTGCAGGCTTATCAAGCAACTTCTTGGATCAGCTTCTTGAAGGCACTCTTGATGCAGCAATTGTGACTGAATCACCCTATACCCTACCCCAAAACCTCCAATGGACTGAGCTCTACAAGGAGCCCATGATTTTGATTTATCCAAACACCACGCCTAGCAGAAAAAAAGATCTTAAAAATATCGATCCTAATCTGCCATTTATTCGCTTTGAGAGAAATACATGGACCGGCCATCTTGTCGACCAAACTATCAAGTCCAATAAGCTATCCATTCAAGATGGCATGGAATTAAATTCCGTAGAAGCCATCATTGAACTCGTGAGACAAGGTCTTGGCTATTCTATCGTTCCTCAGTTAGCCAATATTTCATGGGCCAACGATCGGCAACTCAGAATTCAGGAGCTCCCAGGAAAAACCATCTACAGGAAAGTTGGTCTTCTTGAGCGCAAAAAACACATACGTCAAAACGTCACCCAAGTTATCAAACAACACTTTTTATTAGGTACGTCAAAAAAACTGAAGCCCTAAAGAAAAAGCCACCCCGAAGGATGGCTTGAAAGAGATTTTGGAGGTACTACTTAAAGAACAAACTACAAGTTAATATTAGTCTTCTCAAAATCTCATCTTTCTACTGATTGCCTCATTAAGAGCCATATTGCTCCAATTTGGTGCATTAATGATTCTCTTTAGCATGATTAATTGAGTACTTCGGTATCTCAATCACGAGATCCTGTTTAGCAACAATGGCTTGGCAAGATAAACGGGATTGGGGATTTAAGCCCCAAGCACGATCAAGCATATCTTCTTCGTTCTCATCTGGTGAGTTCAGACTCTGAAAGCCCTCTTTAACGATGACATGACAAGTTGTGCAAGCGCAAACCATATCGCAAGCATGCTCAATCGGAATGTCATTCTCTAATAGCGCTTCACAAATCGATGTGCCTGGCGCCACTTCAACAACGGCACCTTCTGGACAATACTCACTATGAGGTAAAACAACGATTTGAGTCATGATTCTTTTCTATTTATAGGATATTGATTATGTATTTATTGTTTCAGATCTCTGCAACATTCTTACCAGACAATGCTTTCTGAATGCTGGCATTCATACGCATTTGTGCAAACTCATCGGTAGCCTTAGCAGCATGATCAACTGCCTTACGTAAAATTGCACTCTCTTTTTCTTCGTTCAAAATCTTTTGCAGAGTTGCCATCTCTTGGTCAATTACAACCTGCTCTTCTTTATTCAGTAATGCGCGGTCGGCATCAAGCGCTGTTTGCACTGCATCTAATAAACGCTGTGCATTCACTTGCTCTTCACGCAATGATCGAGTCAAGAGGTCTTCTTTAGCTGATGCAAAGCCATCTTGCAACATACGCGTAATTTCAGAATCTGTCAGGCCATAAGAAGGCTTAATATCGATTGAAGCCTGAACGCCAGAGCCTTGCTCCATCGCGCTGACAGACAATAGGCCATCCGCATCCACCTGGAAAGTCACCCGTATACGTGCTGCACCCGCAGCCATTGCTGGGATACCACGTAATTCAAACTTACCTAATGAGCGACAGTCTTGGGCAAGCTCGCGCTCACCCTGCACCACCTGAATTGCTAATGCAGTTTGACCATCTTTAAAGGTAGTGAAATCTTGGGCTCTAGCTACTGGAATTGGTGTATTGCGTGGAATAATTTTTTCCACTAAACCACCCATAGTTTCAATACCAAGGGAAAGTGGAATGACATCTAATAAGAGCCATTCATCGTCTTTGCTTTGATTGCCCGCTAGCAAGTCAGCTTGCATAGCAGCACCAAGCGCAACTACTTGATCAGGATTGAGATTGTTGAGTGGTTGCGTACCAAATAACTCGCCGACGGCACGTTGCACATTCGGCATACGAGTGGAGCCTCCCACCATCACTACGCCTTTTACATCCTCAGCTTTCAAGCCTGCATCACGTAAAGCTTTTTTACAGGCCATTAAAGTCTTCACAACGAGGTTCTGGGTAATTTCAAAGAACTGCGCCTGACTAACGCCAACATTGACTACCGTACCATCTGCCAAAGTCTCATGAACGCGAGCTAAGGGGTTATGACTTAGCAGTTCTTTTGCATGCTTACACGCCTGCAACAGAGTGCGATGATCATGAATAGAGAGTGGAGGTAGTTTTGCCTGCTCGATGACCCAGCAATACAAGCGGTGATCAAAGTCATCACCCCCCAAAGCCGAATCGCCACCAGTCGAAAGAACTTCAAAGACTCCTCTACTCATTCGCAGAATGGAGATATCAAAGGTGCCGCCACCTAAGTCATAAACAGCATAGACACCCTCAGAAGCATTATCCAAGCCATATGCAATGGCAGCAGCAGTAGGCTCATTGAGCAACCTCAGAACTTCAATACCCGCCAACTTAGCCGCATCCTTAGTAGCTTGGCGTTGCGCGTCATCAAAATAAGCAGGTACTGTAATCACCGCACCAACAATCTCATCAGATACAGAATCTTCCGCTAGCTGACGCAGACGCGCCAAGATTTCTGCCGAAACCTCGATGGGGCTTTTATCTCCAGCAGCAGTTCTCAATTTGAGCATGCCGGGCTGGTCAACAAAATCATAAGGGGTGCTCTCGATATGATCCACATCTTGCACGCCTCGCCCCATAAAACGCTTTACAGAAACAATCGTGTTCTTTGGATCAATCACGACACTCTCAAGCGCTTCGAAGCCAGCCTCTGTTCTACCATTTGGTAGGTAGCGCACAACCGAAGGAAGCAATTCTCTTCCTTGGGCATCAGGCAACACTTTAGGCAAAGCGTCTCGTACGATAGCAACGAGTGAATTGGTGGTCCCCAAATCAATCCCAACCGCAATCCTACGCTGATGGGGCGCTAGCGATTTTCCGGGTTCAGAGATTTGTAATAAAGCCATAAAAGTTCAATTTTAATGCGAGTGCAAACTAGGCCAAGCCGCAATAGCGTCATCAAGCTCAACAGCAAACTTATCAATAAAGAGTAGGCCTCTTAAAAGTTCAGCTGCACGTTGGTAATTTTTAGCGCCATCGATCGCTTGTGCGATTTCAGAGAGGGTTTCCTGCTTAGAAGATTGGACCTCATCCATGAGTTCCTCTAGGGCTTGCAAATCTTCGGCCTGCTCATCAAGATTCTCACGCCACTCCATCTGCTTCATCAGAAAGGCAGCCGGCATTGCGGTATTCGTTTCAAGTTTGGCATCTACACCATTCAGTTGACAGATATAAAGGCCACGTTGCACTGGGTTCTTGAGAGTTTGAAAAGCAGTATTTGCCAAGGTCGCCATTTGCATTGCCAAGCGCTGCTCTGAATCACTACCGCGCGCATGGCGGTCAGGATGAACCTCTTTCTGAATTGCAAGATAAGCCTGATCTAAGGCAGGCAAATCGATTGTGAATTGCTGAGTTAGACCAAAGAAGCGAAAGTAATCGTCAGACGCGGAAAGATTCGCCACAACCACACTCATCTTTTACGTTAGGATTTTGAAACTTAAAGCCTTCATTCAAACCCTCACGTACAAAGTCTAGCTCTGTCCCATCCAAATACGCCAAGCTCTTTGGATCAACAAATACTTTGATGCCATTAGACTCAAATACTTGATCTTCAGCGGCAGGCTCATCGACATACTCCAATTGATAAGCCAAACCAGAGCAACCTGTAGTGCGCACACCCAAACGCAAACCACACCCCTTACCGCGCTTTTCTAAATTGCGGTTAACGTGTGCAGCTGCTTTGTCAGTTAAGGTAATTGCCATAGTTTTTATTGAGCCGGATGCTTTTCTTTGTAATCAGCAACCGCTGCCTTGATAGCGTCTTCAGCCAAGATAGAGCAGTGAATCTTCACGGGTGGCAAAGCCAACTCTTCAGCAATCAAAGAGTTCTTGATCTCTAAAGCCTGATCCAAGGTCTTACCCTTAACCCACTCGGTTACCAGTGAGGAAGAGGCAATTGCTGAGCCGCAGCCATAAGTCTTGAACTTAGCATCTTCAATCACGCCTTGATCATTTACGCGGATTTGTAATTTCATGACGTCGCCACAAGCTGGCGCACCAACCATACCGGTACCTACACTTTCATCACCCTTCTCAAAAGAACCTACGTTACGGGGGTTCTCATAATGGTCGATTACTTTTTCACTATATGCCATGGTATTTCCTCTTTAATCCTTCAAATTCTTAATGTGCCGCCCACTGAATCGTGCTTAAGTCGATTCCGTCTTTAAACATTTCCCACAATGGTGAGAGTTCGCGTAACTTCGCAATCTTTTCTTTCACCAGCTTGATTGTGAAATCGACCTCCTCTTCAGTCGTAAAACGGCCGAGAGTAAAACGAATTGAGCTATGAGCTAGTTCATCATTACGTCCTAAGGCACGTAATACATATGAAGGCTCTAATGACGCTGATGTACATGCGGAACCAGATGAAATTGCCAAATCCTTTAGAGCCATCAACATTGACTCACCTTCAACATAGTTAAAACTGATATTGAGGTTATGGGGCACACGATCATCCATGTCACCGTTTACATAAACTTCTTCAATATCTTTCAAGCCTGCCAAGAGACGGTCACGTAATGCACAAATACGCTTATTTTCTTCAACCATCTCAATGCGAGCAATGCGGAATGCCTCGCCCATGCCGACAATTTGATGAACCGCTAGGGTTCCAGAACGCATGCCGCGCTCATGACCACCACCATGAATCTGAGCCTCAATCCGAATGCGAGGCTTGCGACGCACAAACAATGCACCAATCCCTTTGGGACCATAAGTCTTGTGAGCAGAAAAACTCATTAGGTCGACCTTGGTCTTCTCTAAATCGATTTCTACCTTGCCCGTAGCTTGAGCAGCATCCACATGCAAAATCACACCGCGCGAACGGCATAAGTCACCAATCGCTGGAATATCTTGCACGACACCGATTTCATTATTGACGTACATCACTGATGCCAAAATCGTGCCTGGCTTCATTGCCTTTTCTAGCTGCGCGAAGTCAATTAAGCCATTTGGCAAAACATCTAAGTAAGTTACCTCATAGCCTTCACGCTCAAGCTCGCGACAGGTATCTAAAGTAGCCTTGTGCTCGGTCTTAACAGTAATGATGTGATTGCCACGATCTTTATAGAAGTGCGCTGCACCCTTCAATGCCAAATTAATACTTTCAGTAGCGCCACTGGTAAACACAATCTCTCTTGGATCTGCATGAACGAGTTGCGCCACTTCTGAACGCGCCCATTCAACCGCCTCTTCAGCAGCCCAGCCATAAGCATGGCTACGTGATGCCGCATTGCCAAACTGCTCACGCAAGTAAGGCAACATTTTGTCGACTACACGTGGATCAATCGGCGTTGTAGCTGAGTAGTCCATATACACCGGGAAGTGCTCAGGACTAAACATCGGAACCGGCTGAATTGGAAGGTCTTGTGGTGCGTTCATGATTGACTTATTTTGATGAATTACTTTTTTTAACTTTGGCGCGCCAAATTAAATACAGAATTAATTAATGGGGCTTTAGGAGCAACTTCTTTTTTCGCAGCAAGTGCTGGTGCTGTTTTTTCAGCCTTAGCACTTTCAACTTTGATTTTCTTTTGACGCATGTCTTGAATAACAACGCCACGTCCTTCTTGTTGCTGAACTAGATTAAGCAAACTCACTGAGCTGAGATACTCAACCATCTTCAAATTCAGATTACTCCAAAGATCATGAGTCATACAGTGGCCATGCTGATCTTCATCACTATGGCAGTTACCTTTACCGCCACACTGAGTTGCATCTAAGGGCTCATCCACAGCAACAATAATGTCGGCAACACTAATTTCATGAGACTTGCGCGCGAGTGTGTACCCGCCTCCAGGCCCACGAGTGCTCTCAACAATGTTGAAGCGACGTAATTTGCCGAACAATTGCTCTAAATAGGAAAGGGAGATTTTTTGTCTTTGGCTAATTCCAGCCAAAGTTACAGGGCCATGCGCTTCGCGCAGGGCTAAATCGATCATTGCGGTTACTGCAAAACGGCCTTTAGTTGTAAGTCTCATATGTCACCTTGGTAATGGATTGTTATGGACAGCTCACAGTCGGGCGGGGAATACCCGACCATTCCACTCGACTTTACCATATTCCCTATTAAATTGCTCGGGAATTATCCCAAAAAACCTGAGGGTAAGTCAGGAATTAAAGGATTGACCCCTAAACCGAGTCCCTTGACCTTGCGCCAAAGGCCATTTCCTTTACCTTTGTGAGGCGGTCACGGGTGCTAGCAGCCTTTTCAAACTCTAAATTCTTGGCTTCAGCATTCATTTGCTTCTCCAGACGCTTGATTTCAGCCGCCAGGTCTTTCTCGCCCATATCCTCATAGCGTGCCCTCTCCTGCTCAACCTGCATCTCCTGACGCTTCTCCTTAACGTCATAGACCCCATCAATAATGTC
>JACCDO011031580.1_pt1 | contig 77532 bp, 68 predicted proteins | sample 7446101 | NCBI WGS metagenome assembly JACCDO01 (sample SAMN15323440, study PRJNA562643) | freshwater metagenome | isolation source: river surface water | place: USA:Blue River Watershed | collected 2017-08-16
GAATGTTCCTGATGGGCGCATCAGTAATATTATTCAAAGTCCAAATGGGTTTCATATTTTGAAGGTAGTGGGTCGCGCAGGTGGTGAGCCGCCACCCCAAGCACAACAAGCACCCCCGCCACCTGCACCCACAGGACCGGATACTCAGTTACCGAAAGGACCAATGCCCGTCCAGCAAACGCAAGCTCGTCATATCCTATTGAAGAGTTCGGCCGTGATGACTGACGATGTTGCGCGCCAACGCTTGGCAGATATACGGCAGCGCATTGTTCAGGGCGGAGAGTCGTTTAGTGATTTGGCTAAACGATTCTCGAATGATGCCTCTGCGCCACAAGGGGGAGATTTAGGCTGGCTCAACCCAGGTGAAACAGTCCCGCCGTTCGAGAAGGCCATGAATGCCTTGAAGATAGGTGAGGTGAGTGCGCCCGTTCAGAGTCAGTTTGGCTGGCACCTGATTCTCGTCGAAGGCCGTCGCACGCAAGATATGGCGGATCAGTTTTTGCGCAATCAAGTCCGTCAGCGACTGTTTATTCAGCGCTCTGAAGCGGAGTTTGATGCATGGCTACAGCGTGTGCGAAATCAGTCTTATATCGACAACCGGCTTGAGAAAACAGAACGGTTGAACAGGAACTAGCGCGTGACTGCACATCAGGCGCGCAAACGCTTCGGCCAGAATTTTCTGGTTGATTTGGCGGTAGTGGATGCCATCGTGAGAGCGATCGCACCGAAGCGTGACGACCTCATGATTGAAATTGGGCCGGGGCTATCTGCGCTGACAGCCCCACTGCTTGATCAGCTCGAAAATCTTACTGCAATAGAAATCGATCGCGACTTAGCTGCCCGCCTCAGACAGCGGTTTTCGTCTGATCGATTGACTGTGGTCGAGGCGGATGCCCTGCAGGTTGACTTTGCGCAGTTTGGTTCTGGGTTGCGTATTGTTGGCAACCTGCCTTACAACATTTCCAGTCCTTTGCTGTTTGCGCTCGTGGATTGTGCGGATCAGGTTCGAGATCAACACTTCATGCTTCAGCGCGAAGTCGTGGATAGAATGGTGGCAGAGCCTGGTAGCTCTGAATACAGTCGGCTGAGTGTGATGTTGCAGTATCGCTACCAGATACATAAGCTATTTGATGTGGCCCCTGAGGCTTTTGATCCACCGCCGCGCGTAACCTCTGCCATCGTGAGAATGATCCCGCGCGGGGATGAGCGGGTGCGCGCCCTAGATGAAAAACTGTTTGCTGCCGTTGTGCAGCGCGCCTTTTCTCAGCGGCGCAAAATGCTTCGCGGTGTGATGGGAGAGTGGACTGCCTTGATCCCCTGGGAGACGCTTGGCGTTCTTCCGACTTGGCGTGCGGAACAGGTGTCTGTATCCGGTTTTGTGGGGATGGCGGACGCTTTATTTGCTTCGGGCGTTCGCGCCTAACCGGCTAGCGAGCCAAACGCGCATGATGTCTTGCGCGCGGTCCTCGAGCAGGACTGCAGCTTGCTGGCAAGCGTCAGCGAGCGTGCAAGGCCCAGATGCGAGACTGAATGCTGCATGAATACCTGCGTCATATAGGGCCTGATAGCCGTTGCCTAGCGAGCCTGCGATCGCAATAACAGGAACCCCTGCGCGTTGGGCGATCTGGGCGACACCCATAGGTGTCTTGCCCAAAAGCGTTTGCGCATCCATGCGTCCTTCGCCGGTGATGACTAAATCTGCATCTTGTACAGCACTCGCTAAGCCGCCGATATTTGCGACGACTTCGGCACCTGGTTTAAAAGTGGTGTGCAACCAAGCGTGGGCAGCAAAGCCTAGGCCTCCTGCAGCGCCCGATCCTGGCGCGTCGCGCATGTCACGTCCAAGCGTTTGAGCGCACACGTTCGCAAAGTGATTCAGAGCAGCATCAAGTGTTTGTACCTGATCAGGGGTTGCCCCTTTTTGTGGTCCGAAGATCGCTGAGGCGCCTTTGGGGCCGCACAAAGGGTTATTGACATCGGAGGCGATGGTGACGCGAATCTTCGCTAACCGAGAGTCGAGTCCGCTGGCATCTAGCTTGGCTAGTTGTGCGAGCCCCAGTCCGCCTCGAACAAGAGGCTTGTCATTTTGATCTAGAAGGCGCAGCCCCAGTGCCTCGAGCATCCCGGCGCCGGCATCGTTTGTTGCCGAGCCGCCGAGGCCAAGAACGATATGTTGTGCGCCAGAGTCCAGTGCGCAGCGTATGAGCTCTCCAACACCATAGCTCGTTGCATGCATGGGATCCCGCTCTGCGGGCTTAATATGTTCCAAGCCAGCAGCACAAGCCATCTCAATAACTGCTGTGTCCTCAGGAAGTCGTGCCCAAGTGGCTTGGATTGGACGTCCCAATGCGTCGAGTACGGTATTGACGCGACGCTCGCTCGTGGTTGCCCCGAGCACTGCCTCAACCGTTCCTTCCCCACCATCGGCCATGGGCACACGCACGACCATCGCATGGGGAAGCGCGCGCTTGATGCCGCGTTCGATCGCCAAAGCGACTTCGGGTGCCGAGAGAGACTCTTTGAATGAGTCTGGAGCGATGACGATTTTCATGAAGGTTGCAGTATCAGCCTGAGGTAATGGGCTTAGTCAAATTTCTTTTGAACGAACTCGATCTTGTAACCGTCAGGATCTTCTACGAAGGCGATTACTGTCGAGCCATGCTTCATCGGGCCTGCTTCGCGCGTGACCTTTCCGCCAAGTTCGCGCACGCGATCACAGGCTTCGTAAGCATTTTCGACTTGCAATGCAATATGGCCATACCCCGTGCCGAGATCGTACGACGATGTATCCCAGTTGTAGGTGAGTTCTAGTGCAGGACCATCGCGCTCGTCCTGATAGCCAACGAAGGTGTTCGTGAAGCGGCCGGTTGGATATTCAGTGCTGCGCAGCACGCGCATCCCTAATACTTTGGTGTAGAACTCGATTGAGCGGTCGAGGTTGCCGACGCGCAGCATTGTGTGAAGAATTCGCATAATGAGACCTCTGTGATACCTAAATTAAATAGGAAAAGATGGTGTCATGATAACCGCTCAAGCGGTGGACTAGATCTCGGGAATGCCATCCGGTGTGTGATGGCGGAGGATATTTTTAGCGAGATGAAAATCCGGGTAGAGTTGTTCGACTTCTGACCAGAAATCTTGGCTGTGATTCATTTCTCGTAGGTGAGCGAGCTCGTGCGCGATCACATAGTCAATCACCATTGGTGAGAAATGGATCAGTCGCCAGTTCAGCATAATATTGCCGTCACTGGTACAGGAGCCCCAACGCGTCGCGGCGGATGATAGCCGCCATCGTCGAATCGTTAATCCGGTAGTGGCGAGAAAGTGTTTGATGCGCACATCAAACCAGACTGCTGCGCGAGACTGTAGCCACGCCTGAGTCATGTCGCGCATGCGATGCGTGTCAGCGTCATTAGGCAAGGGCAGCCAAAGTGCTTGGCCCGCTTGCGGCGCATCAGGATTGCCCTCGAAGTAAGGCGATCCATGCGGAACGTGCGGCCCCGGTACGCCACTACGCAGGACGATGCGACATCCCATATAAGGAAGTTCCCCGCCGGATTGCCAACGCGTCTCTGACATTGCTAAACGCTGTTTGCGGGATTGCCAGTCTTGAAGTTTGGATAGAATCCAAGGCATTTTTTCAACAACTGCGGCGTCGATTTGGGAAAGCGTGACCCAGTTCGGGGCGGTGACCCGTAAGCCCTCGTCGAGAATGACGAAGCCAATGCTACGGCGCCGCGAGCGCATCAAGATAAAGCCTACCGATTGATCGCCGTGATGGACGACGCGCCATTTTGCCCCAAGGGGAATAGTCGCGGGCGCGATGGTCCAGCTAGGCTTGGGGCTGTCTGCGCCGGAAAGCAAAAGCTCGAGCTGGCTCATTGTTATGTTGAATAACGTTCGGGATTTAAGCGTTGCATTTCACTCTCGATCCATGCTTGAACTTTCTCGTTCAGTTCTTCTGGAGTCAGGCCTGTTGAATCAATGACGGGCCCGATGGAGACCGTAATGCAACCAGGCCGTTTAATGAAGGCGTTACGTGGCCAGCATTCGCCAGCGTTGTGGGCAATTGGAATAATTGGGACGCCCGTGCGTGTTGCTAACAATGCACCTCCCATCTTGAAGCGACCTGTTTTGCCTGGTGCGATGCGTGTGCCTTCTGGGAATAAGATCGGCCAGCGTCCTTCGTTTAGGCGTTGTTGACCGACTTTTACAACTTGCTCGAAAGCGTCGCGCCCTTTGCTGCGATCGATGGGAATCATCGCTAAGAGGGCGAGACCCCATCCAAAGAAAGGTACGCGATGCAGTTCGCGCTTGTAGACAAAACACACTTCGCGCGGAAGGTGCGAGGGCAAAAACAATGTTTCCCAGGCAGACTGGTGCTTCGAGAGTACGATCGCAGGACCATCCGGAAGGTTTTCCCAACCTTGCACTTTCCAGCGGACACCGCAAATGACTTTTGCTCCCCACACCGCGAGTCGTGGCCAGCCCATCGTCAGCTTGTAGCGCCAACTCAGTGATAGCGGCGCCCAAAGCATGCAGGCAAAGGCATAGGGGATCACGGTAAGGATCAGAAAGAGGGTAAAAACGGTAGCGCGAAGCGCAAGCATCATTTAGTTGGTCTCTGACAGAATTTGGTCTACCGCGTCGGCTAGATCCTTTGCAACGCGTGTGCCCGCAGGTAGGTCCCCCTTCGCTTGGGTCTTGCTGCCGTTGCCTGTCTGGACAAGCCAGGGCAAGCAGCCCGCCGCAGCGGACGCCAGCAGGTCTCGCAAAGAGTCTCCGACTGCTGGTACGCCCTCTAGGCTTGTGTCAAAACGGTGCCCGATGTCATAAAACAAACCAGGGAGTGGCTTACGGCACAGACAGCTGTCGTCAGGGCCGTGCGGACACACAAAAATAGCATCGACTGTGCCGCCCAGTTGAGCAAGCGCTTTGCGAAACTTTTGGTGAATGTCTGTCAGGGCAGTGATGTCGAAAAGCCCACGTGCCAAGCCCGACTGGTTTGAGGCAATGGCGATGGTCCATCCGGCCTGATGTAGACGAGCGATCGCCTCTAAGCTGCCTGGCAGAGGGTGCCATTCATCGGGGTGCTTGATGTAATCGTCGCTATCCTCGTTGATCACGCCATCGCGATCGAGAATAATCAGTTTCATGGGGCAAGCCTTGAAATGTCTGCAACCTGATTCATAAGGCGATGTAATTGATCAAGCAACGCCAATCTGTTGTTTCGGACGGCGATGTCATCGGTCATCACCATAATGTCGTTAAAAAACAGGTCAACCGCCTCTCGGGTCTGCGCTAAGGTATCCATTGCCGCCACATAATCACCTGCTTCAAACTGCTGCTGCGCGATCGGTTGTGCTTGGGCGACGGCCTTGGCAAGTGCTTGTTCGGCAGCCTCAGTCAATAGCTTGGGTGCGACCGTGGGTAACTGGCCTTCTGATTTCTTTAGTAGATTGCCAATCCGCTTGTTCGCTGCAGCAAGACTCGCGGCACTCGGGCTTGATGCGAATTTCTCGGCGGCGATCACCCGCGCCACAACTTGGTGCAATGGAGGAGTCAGAGCCAGCACTGCTTCAACTGCGTTGCGATCATGCTGCGCAATGAGCTGGTTACGTAACCGTTCGAGAATAAAGTCTCGGACCTCTGGAACAGTTTGTTCAGTCAGTGTGCCGGGTGCGAACTGTTTGGCACTATGCGTAAGTAACTCTTCAAGGGAGAGTGGCCCAGCATTTTGTATTTTTAAGAAACCGCCTGCGGTGAGCTGCTCGAATGCACTGATAACACCTAGGGCGGCACGACGCAAACCAAAGGGATCCCGCTCACCTGTTGGTGCTAAACCGATACCCCAGATACCTACGAGTGTTTCGGCGCGTTCTGCGATAAACAAGATCGTAGCGATCATATTACTCGCGGTGATCGGTGCATCTAGACGGATACGATATTGCTCAGCGAGCGCCTGAACGACCTCAGGGGCCTCATTGTCACCGCGGGCGTAATAGGCGCCCATAATGCCTTGCAGTTCAGGAAACTCACCGACCATGTTTGTCGTGAGATCTGCTTTAGCGAGTTCGGCAGCGCGCTCAGCGTGCGCTGCATCCGCACCAAGCGTCTGTGCAAGGTAGGTCGCAATCGCGCGAACACGGCTAACGCGCTCTAACTGTGTGCCAAGTTTGTTGTGATAAACGATTGAGTCAAGTTGGGCGACACGCGCGTGTAAGGGCGTTTTGCGATCGGTCTCAAAGAAGAACTGCGCATCTGCCAGACGGGGCCGCACGACACGCTCGTTGCCTTCGATGATTGCGCTCGGATTGTCCGTGGGCATATTGCTCACGATCAGGAACTGATTGGTGAGAGCGCCGGTGTCTTTGTTGAATAGCGGAAAATATTTCTGATTCAACCGCATTGTTAAAATCAGACATTCCTGTGGGACCGTTAGAAAACGTTCCTCAAATGTTCCGACATACACTGCCGGTGCTTCAACTAGTGCAGTGACCTCATCGAGTAGTGCATCAACTTCTGGGCCTGTGCCAAGGCTGGCTTGAAGTTTTTGCGTTTGGGTGCTCAATAATTCGGCGATTTGCGCACGACGCAAGGCAAAGCTGGCTGTGACGTTACCCGTGGTTGCTAGCTGGGTCTCATACGTGTCTGCGCTGTCAATGGTTATCGCACCTGGATGCAGGAACCGATGCCCAAATGTTTGTCGGCCGGATTCCAACCCGAGAATCGTTGCGGGAATAACTTGCGAGCCGTGTAAAGCGATGAGCGCGTGCGCAGGGCGCACAAACTTGACTGCCGTTTCGCCATCTGCAAGTTGATACTTCATCACTTTGGGAATTGGCAGGCCCGCAATGCTTGCTTCGATCGCGCCTTGTAAGGCGTCGCTAAGTTTTGCTCCTGGCGCTGTACCGCTTGCGACAAGGTACTCTTGCTTGCCATCTGACTCGCGCGCGAGCGCGCTGATGTCCATGGACTCCCAGCCTTTAGCGGCTAGTTTTTTTAGCAATGCAGGTGTTGCGTTTCCGTTTGCATCAAGCCCAACTTTAACGGGCATGAGTTTTTCTGAGAATGTCTGATCAGGCGCAATGGGTTGGACGGCGCTAAGCCTAACGCCGAGTCGGCGCGGTGTTGCAAAGGGTTCGACAGAACAGTTTGCCTCGGTGAGACCGAGTGCCTGCAGGGCGTCGTGCAGGCCTTGCGCAAAGGCTTGACCAAGCTTGGGAAGCGCTTTAGGTGGAAGTTCTTCTGTGAAGAGCTCGACCAGAAGGGGGCGGCTGGACATTAGTTCGACCCTTTGTTTGTATGCAGCATGGGGAAGCCTAGTTTTTCGCGCGACTCAAAGTAGGCTTGCGCAACAGCGCGAGACAGGTTTCTGATCCGACCAATGTAGGCAGCACGTTCTGTCACGCTGATTGCTCCGCGTGCGTCGAGCATATTGAATGTATGGGCAGCTTTCAATGTTGCCTCATAGGCAGGCAAAGCCAAGGGGACTTCCATGAGTCGTTTGGCGAGTGTTTCAAAATCGGTGAAGTGACGGAATAACGTTTCAGCGTCTGAATGCTCAAAGTTGTAAGTCGATTGTTCGACTTCATTTTGATGAAAGACGTCACGATAGAGAACTTTGCCGCGCGGCCCTTCGGTCCAGACCAGGTCATAGACGCTTTCAACGCCTTGCAGATACATTGCGAGGCGCTCAAGGCCGTAGGTGATCTCTCCAGTCGTGGGGGTACAGTCCAAGCCGCCTACTTGCTGAAAGTAGGTGAACTGCGTGACTTCCATCCCGTTGAGCCAAACCTCCCAACCTAGTCCCCAAGCGCCGAGGGTTGGGTTTTCCCAGTCGTCCTCAACAAAGCGAATGTCATGCTCTTTGGGGTTGATCCCCAGGGCGACTAGCGACCCGATGTAAAGGTCCAAAATATCTGGGGGAGCCGGCTTAAGGACTACTTGGTATTGATAGTAGTGCTGCAGCCGATTTGGGTTTTCACCGTAACGACCATCTTTCGGGCGGCGTGAAGGCTGGACGTACGCTGCACGCCAAGGCTCTGGGCCAATTGCGCGTAGAAAGGTTGCGGTGTGGGAAGTGCCAGCGCCGACCTCCATGTCGTAGGGTTGGAGCAGGGCACAGCCCTGTTTGTCCCAGTATTCTTGCAGGCGCAGAATAATTTGCTGAAAAGTGAGCATCGAGATATTTAGTTGGGTCGGTAAGCGTGCCATTTTAGCTCGCGAGCGGCTTCGGTGTGGGCGATACGGGGTGGTTCGGCGCTCGAGCTGCGCGAATCGCCTATGATTTAGCCCATCTAGTCAAAATACAACCGTCTTAGCCTTGTTTTTAAGGAGTTTTCATGTCGAGTCTAGTGAGTGTCGATGAAGCGGATGGCGTATTAATCATCACGATTAATCGCCCCGAGGCGCGTAATGCCATTAGCTTTGAAACAGCGCAGCAATTGTCTGTTGCTTTTGAAACGCTTGATGCTAGAGAGGACTTGCGCATTGGGATCCTGACTGGTGCTGGTGGCACCTTTTGCTCGGGAATGGACCTCAAGGACTTCGCCAAGACCCGTAAGCGCTCTTCGGTACCGGGCAAGGGTTTTGCCGGTCTAAACGAGGCGCCACCTCAAAAGCCCTTGATCGCTGCCGTCGAGGGATTTGCGGTCGCGGGTGGTTTTGAAATGATGCTGGCATGCGATCTGATCGTGGCCGCGAACAATGCGATGTTCGGGTTGCCCGAGGTCAAGCGTGGTCTGGTTGCCGGCGGTGGTGGTTTGGTGCGTCTCCCACGGCAGGTCCCGTATCACATCGCTATGGAAATTCTGTTGACCGGGGACATGTTCCCAGCATCGCGTGCCCAGCAATATGGGTTGATCAATGTGATGACAGACCCAGGCCAGGCACTGGGTGAGGCGATGAAACTGGCCCGCAAGATCTGCGAAAATGGCCCATTGGCGGTTCGCACATCGAAAAGTGTGCTGGTACAGGGCCTAGATTTCCCTGCGGCAAAAATGTTCGATTTGCAACGTCCCCTGACAGATCATATTTTTATGTCAGAAGACGCTAAAGAAGGCGCAACCGCTTTTGCAGAGAAGCGTAAGCCTGTGTGGCGCGGCAAGTAGATAAATTTTTGGTGTTATTGATTTCAATTATTGTTTCGTAGATAGGTACACATATGTCCGTCACTATTAAAGAAGAAGATTTTGTCGCCTCAATTGCTGACGCGATTCAGTTCATCAGTTACTACCATCCAGCCGACTACATCAAGCACCTTGCGCGCGCTTATGAGCGTGAGGAGAGTCCTGCTGCTAAGGATGCGATCGCACAGATCCTGACCAACTCGCGCATGAGCGCAGAGGGTCGTCGTCCGATTTGTCAGGACACAGGCATCGTCAACGTATTCTTGAAGATCGGTATGGGTGTGCGGTTTGATACCAAGCGAACCATGCAGGAACTATGCGATGAGGGTGTGCGTCGTGGATACTTAAATCCCGAAAATCCGCTGCGCGCGTCAGTCCTTGATGATCCAATTTTCTTGCGCAAGAACACCAAAGACAACACACCCTGTATCGTCAGTGTCGAGCTCGTGCAAGGCGACACGGTGGACGTACAGGTCGCTGCCAAAGGTGGTGGGTCAGAAAATAAGTCGAAACTCGCGATGTTGAATCCGAATGATTCGATTGTGGACTGGGTGCTCAAAACTGTTCCGACGATGGGCGCGGGTTGGTGTCCGCCTGGCATGCTTGGAATTGGCGTGGGTGGGACTGCTGAGAAAGCTGTTTTGATGGCTAAGCAATCGCTCATGGAAGATCTCGATATGTACGAACTGCTTGAGCGCGGTCCTAAAAATAAAATCGAAGAGCTGCGTATTGAGCTTTATCACAAGGTCAACGCGCTAGGCATTGGTGCACAAGGGCTAGGTGGTCTGACTACGGTTCTGGATGTAAAGATTCAGACCTTTGCGACCCACGCTGCGTCTTTCCCTGTCGCCATGATTCCAAACTGTGCCGCGACGCGCCATGCTCATTTTGAGCTGGATGGATCCGGACCGGCACACCTGCATCGTCCCTCGTTATCGGACTGGCCTGATGTGCATTGGGCGCCAGACTACAAGTCCTCAAAGCAGGTGGACTTAAATAAACTGACCCGTGAAGAAGTCGCAAGCTGGAAGCCAGGTCAGACACTCTTGCTGAACGGCAAAATGTTGACTGGACGTGATGCTGCGCATAAGCGTATTCAAGATATGTTGGCCAAAGGCGAGAAGTTGCCCGTCGAATTCCACGGCAAAACGATTTACTACGTTGGGCCTGTGGATCCCGTCGGTGATGAAGTGGTTGGACCAGCAGGCCCCACGACTTCCACGCGTATGGATAAGTTCACAGACATGATGCTTGAGCAGACAGGTCTGTTTGCGATGATTGGAAAAGCAGAACGTGGCCCAGCCACGATCGAGTCCATTCGTAAACACAAGTCGGCTTATCTGATGGCTGTTGGTGGCGCTGCGTACTTGGTCTCTAAGGCCATTAAAGAGGCAAAAGTAATCGGTTTCGCTGATCTGGGCATGGAAGCGATCTATGAGTTTGACGTCGTCGATATGCCCGTAACGGTGGCAGTTGATTCAACCGGGACCTCTGTGCATACAACTGGCCCCAAAGAGTGGTCAGCCAAGATCGCGGGTATCCCTGTCGTCACCGCGTAAACGCGCAAGCGCCATGTCTCGGAGTTTCGCACGTTGAAACTTCAAGCCATTGGCGCTTTGCGTTGCTGGAAATGCCTCGATAAACCAAACATGAACCGGCACTTTAAAAGCGGCAAGTTGTTGCGCTAGCTGTGCGCGCACGCTGTCCGCATCGGGTGGCGGTTGGCCAGGTTTTGTTGTGGCAAACGCTACAGGCCTGAGCTGCCCGTTGATCTCGACGCCCACCACCTGAGCGCTTTCAATCCCCGCTTGTTCTGCGAGAGCATGTTCAATTTCGCTGGGATCCACCAAGAATCCACCCAGCCTCATTGTGTCGCCCATTCTGGATAGGTAGACAAAGCTTGCATCCTCGCGCAAGTAGCCCAGGTCACCTGTTTTGAAATAACCGTCTGGAGTGAACGCGCTTGCGGTTGCTTCTGCGTTGTTGAAGTAGCCTTTAAACAGCGTCGGTGAAAAGATTTCTATTTCCCCCGGAATATCAGGAGCACAAAGCGCATCTGTGTCGATGTCTCGTATTCTGACCAGAGCCCGCGGGCTCGCGGCGGGCGTACCACCGCCGTGAGCCCGATCCTCTAGCGGCAGGTTCTCCCGCTGCAGCGAAAACAGTGCGTGCACTTCACTTGACCCATAGAGGCCGCGCAGTGGGAATCCTCGCGCCGAGAGCGATCGCGCTAGCTCGACAAAGCGGGGACTAAACGATGCAAAACCGAAGAGCCTGAGACTAGGAAATGGAATTTCACAGCGCTCCGTACGGGTGAGCGCTTGTTGGTCGACGTGCTCAATGAGTCGGCGCAGCATTTCGTCGCTGCCAAAGATGTGGGTAACACTTTCTGCCTGAATTAGTGCACTTGCGCTCGCCGCATCAAAAAAATCCATCAGCACGAGCGGCATGCCCGCGGCAATCGCAGCCAGAGCGCTATTGAGTCCAAAGACACCGCAAAAGGGGAGCGCGCAGAGCAGGCGATTATCAGCCTGTTCGAATCCGTAGCCGTGTGCAACATCTTTTGCATGCTCGGTGAGCGTGCGTTGCGTGTGCATGACGAGCTTTGGACCTTTGGTGGTTCCAGAAGTCGTAAAGAATGCTGCGAGGGCGTCCGCGTGCGCTGCATCATTTGCTGGGTTTGGCTGATGCTGCGCTGTGGGGTCGTTATCGTTTGAGATTGCGTCAAAAGGGGTGACTGGTTTGCCTAAAAGTTCAGCAGGCGCATCGTTTCCCGCATCGAGCATGACTATTTTTTGCAACCAAGGCAGTTGCTTGCCATCGACGCCTTCGATGACCTGTGCAAAGTCAATTTTGCGGAAATTGAGTTGCAAGACGAGTATTGATGCTTGTGAATTACCAAGAATGTTTTGCAACTCAAGGCTGCGATATTTTGTATTCACAGCAACGAGTGTGGCTCCCAGTCTCGCAAGCGCAAAAAAGAGTACTAACCACTCTGAGCGATTAACGAGCCATACGGCAACACGAGAACCCTGCATAACACCTTGGCGCGAAAGCCATACACAGGTCTGTGAAACCTGTGCATCAAAGGCGCTGTAACTGAGCGCCCGCCCATCTTCGATCAGAATACTGCGTTGGGGGAACTGTGCAAGATGAGTACGATAAAGGGAGGTAAGCAACCCTGCAGAGGACATCTCAATAGAGTTCCATGAGCTCGGTGTTGTTACTAAACGCCTCGGGTGTGCCTTCTCGGATAAGCTCGCCTGACTTCATCACAATGACACGGTCAGAGATCTTGAGTGCCTCACGTACGTTTTGTTCAACAATCAAAATTGACATCTTGCGTTCTTGTTGAAGCGCACGAATAGGTCCGACTAGATCTTGAAAAAGTTTAGGTGCGAGGCCGATGGATGGCTCGTCTAATAAAAGGCAGCGTGGCTGACTGAGCAGTGCGCGGCCCAAGGACACCATTTGTTGCTGCCCGCCAGAGAGCGTGCCAGCGCGCTGTTGATAAAACTTTTTAATCATGGGTAGAACACTCATGACCCAGTCTAAACGTGCAGCTTGCTCTCCGGCGGGAATGCCGTTCGCCCAAAAGCCTAGTCTCATGATTTCGGCAACAGTCAGCCCAGGAAAAACGCCACGACCCTCAGGCACCAGGGCAATGCCAGCTGCATTCATGCCACGAGGGTCTGGACGGTCAATCGTCTGTCCCTCGAGCAAAATCGTTCCTGCATTGCGTGGAACGAGGCCAAATAGAGCTTTTAGCAACGTCGATTTACCGGCACCGTTATGTCCAATCAGGCAAAGCACTTCGTTATGCGCTAACGTCACGCTGAAATTTTCGAGCACAGGCCTGCCGCCGTAACCTACTTTTAGGTTCTTGGCTTCCAGAAAATTGGTTTGGCTCATGAGCGGTCTCCAAAGTAAATCGCCGCCAGATGTGGGTCCTTGAGGATATCTTGAGAGCTACCTTGTGCTAAGAGCTTGCCTTGATCAAGGAAAGCCACGCGGTCCGAAAGCTTAATCACGATGTCCAAGTTGTGCTCGATGATGCATATCGTGATGCCACGCTTTGCATAGTCGCGTAATAGCGCCACGAAGCGATCGAAAGATCTTGGATCAAGGCCGGAAGCAGGTTCGTCCAGCAGCCAAAGCTTTGCTTCGCTTGCCATGATGCGCGCGAGGCTTAAGAATTTACGCTCGGCGTAGGCTAGATCGACTGCGCGTTCGGCTCGCTTCTCGGTTAACTGCGTTTCCTCGAGAATCTCATTAACCCGTTTCACTGCTGCTTGCCGTCCGCCTTGCCATAGCCAGCTGCTGCGCTCCATCACCGTCATGATGTTCTCTTCAACGGTCATTTGACTAAAGAGACGTAGGTCTTGAAAGGTGCGGGCGATTCCCATACGGGCAATCCGCCAGGGTTCGATGCCCTTGAGCGGTTTACCGAGCCAGTGCACGGTACCACTCGATGGGACTAAGTGTCCGGTGATCAGGTTAAACAGGGTGGTTTTGCCCGCGCCGTTTGGCCCAACAAGCGTCGTGATAACGCCTGCGGGTAAGTCGAGCGTTACGTCAGATATGGCCTGTAAACCACCGAAGTTCTTATTGAGATTCCGAATCTCGAGCAGAATCTCTTGCTTGGTTGTTGTTGTCATGCGGATTTCTCCTTGCTACGTCCGCCGACTAAACCACCTGGACGGAACATCATGAGCAACATCATCGCTAGACCATAAATAATCTGCTGGATCGTTCCTAGCTCAGCGGGTGGCAGGAAGGGGAGGTAAGTAAGTGCCGCGGGCAGCGACATCAGTAGCGCGGCCCCAACGATCGGACCAAATAGCGTTCCGGTTCCGCCAATGATGACCATTGCCATCAATAGGATGGACATCTCAAGCGTGAAACTCTCAACGTTAATAAAACTCATGTAGAACGCGTAGAGACAACCGCCAATACCGGCCAGTCCAGAAGACACAGCAACCGACAGTGTTTTGATGGCGTTGACGTGCTTGCCGTAAGTCTGTGCCGCCGATTCGCTGTCTCGAATCGTCATCAGGCTTCGACCGAAGCTGCCTCGAACAAGCAGTGCGGTAATTCCGATCATCATGAGTAATACGACGACTGCAAGTGCAAGGAAGGCAAGATCGTCGTTAAAGGTGTATCCCAGTAATGTCGGCCGTGGAATACCAATCATCCCGCCTAGACCGCCCGTGGCCGATTTCCATTCTGAAAAAATCGTAACCCCAATGACCTGAAGTCCGAGCGAGGCCGCGACAAAGTACTCGCCACGCACGCGGAGTGCCGGGAGTGCCAGCGCCATGGAGAGAATGGCTGAAACGGCAGCAGATGCCCCCATGCAAAGCAAGAGTGAGTCCGACGCATTTAAGGCGATATAGGCTGTCACATACGCGCCGACGCCAAAGAAAATAGCATGCGCCAACGAAAAGATGCCGGCATAGCCCATGATGAAGTTCAAGGTCAACGCCAAAATGCCGTTGATGCAAAAAAGTACTGCAATGTTTTGTAGGTAGGCAATCATGATGTGTTCCTCTTCACGACACTACAGCTCGACCGTACACGCCACCTGGGCGGAACAGGATGAACAAGAACAGAATGACGAAGGTCACAGCCTCGCTCCATTGTGGATCAATGAAGGCCAGGCAAAGGTTCTCTGCCAGGCCTAACAGCATGCCTGCGACAGCTGCGCCACGTAGGCTACCCACACCGCCCACAATCGTGGCAGCGATACTGATAAGCATGATGTGATGGCCCATCGCTGGGTTCAAGCCGGATGTTGCTGCAGTCAAAATCGCAGCCGGTACGACCAGAATTGAGCCGATCAAAAAGACGTATTGGGAAAGCCGTCTCGGTGTAAGACCATAGACTTCGATCAGCGCGGGATTTTCACCCAACGCGCGCAAGGCGATGCCCAGGTTAGTGCGGGTCAGTAGCCACTGCAAAATAGCGAAGGAGACAATCGCGCAAATGATCACGACAGCTGCGATGGGCGCAATGAATAGGCCGGGAAAGACTTCTAGACTTTTACTCAAAGGGGTGGAGACCGTCACCATGCCACGTCCAAAGACTATTGAGATAACGTTCTGTACCACAATTGCTGCACCAAAGGACGCAACAAACACTGTGAAAAATGAGCCTTCGTGGCGTTGAATGATCGCGTATACATAGCGATCAAGCAGCACACCAAAGAGGCTAGCAGCGACCGCAGACGCAATGGCCGCGAGCGGCCAATACCAATGCAGTACTGAGTAGCACTCATAAAAAATAAAACCAGCGATCGTAAAGGTTGCCCCATGTGCCGCGTGAAAAATCCGGGTCATGCCAAAGATCAGCGAGAACCCGGCAGCAATCAGCGCATAGAGTGCGCCGGTCTGCAAGCCATTGGCTAAAAGTTGTGCAAACAACATGGGGCGTCTTCCTATTATTTTCCGGCAACTACGACTTTGCTTGTGCCGTCACCAACGACTTCGTTAATTTGGATAGGTGACTTCACAGTGCCGTCATCCGCAAAGGACACTTTCGCTCCAACGAACTGGAAGGACTTTGTCGCCTTGCGCTGAGCCAACAGGTTTTCACCTGTGACAGGCTTGCCAGCTTTCTCAAGCGCCGCAGCTAAATCGGCAAATGTCAGAACAGCGTTGTAATAGTTCAAGACATACATATTTGGCTCTTTGCCATATTTCTTTTTGTAGTCTTCTTCAACGCGTTTTGTGAGAGGGTCGTTTTTGTCGGCGGTGACTTGCTGACTGGTGTAATACATGCCCTTCGCTTCAGGCAACGTCAACACCGAAGGCAGGGACATTGCAGAGTAGCTAGCCAGTGGCTGGCTGATGCCGTTGTCACGCAATTGCTTGACGAGCTGTACCTGCTGGTTGCCGTAAGTCGCAATGTAAACAGCGTCTGGCTTGGTGTCACGCACGCGTGCAGCCACTCCGGAGAACTGTTGCGCAGTCGTTGGAATCGAGAAGGAGCCAACCAGCGTTCCGCCCGCAGCTTTCACCTCTTTGCCCAAGTCCGTCAAGATCGCTTGTCCAAGAGGATCATCCACGTAAATCAGTGCAATACGCTTATAGCCTTTTTCTTTCACCAGGAAGGGGGCCATGGTGATGACTTCGAAGTTGGCTAGTGGAATCGTGTTCCAGAAATACTCGCCGAGTGTGGCCAGATCAGGACCGACGCCACCGCCGTTTACCATTACTGTCTTGGTGCGCGCGCCAATCGGTGCAATTGCCTTTGATACTCCAGTGAAGGCTGAGAGTACAAAAGGAACTTTGCTGACGTTAACTAGTTTGTTGGCAGCGATCACGCCTTGTGCAGGAAGGGCTTGGCTGTCTTCGTAGATGATCGACAGTTTGCCAGACAGCTTCTTGTCGGCGTTGATGTGCTCAACGGCCAAATTGGCAGCCGAGCTAAACACTTGACCGTATTCAGCATTCGCACCGCTCATGGGGAATGCTGCGCCGATTGTGTAGTCCTTGGCGAGCGCTGGGCCAGCGAGAGCCGTTTGCAGCAAGGCCAGACCTACAAGTAGTTTTTTCATGATGCTGTGTCTCCTAGTTATAAAAAATGACTGCGGTGTCGTGCGTAATTATTTTTTGCCGAGAATCTCTCTTAGAATCTCGTCTGTGTGTTCGCCGAGCATGGGTGCCGAGCGCTTGTACTGAATCGGCGTTGCAGAAAAATGCATTGGGCTTGCGGTGGTGGGTGCTGTGCCACCGGTCGGGTGCGGAATATTCTTCCAAATGTCTCGGGCAATCACTTGCGGATGGGCAAACACCTGATCGATTGTCTGGATTGGGCCGCAAGGCACACCTACCGCCTCGAGCTTAGCGATCCAAGTGTCTCGCTCACCAGTCGCCATGATCTTTTCCAGGAAAGGAATCAGCTCGCCGCGATTGATAATGCGCGCACGATTGGTAGCGTACTTGGGGTCTGTGCCGTATTCTGGGATGCCGAGTGCCGAGCAGTAAGAGCGAAACTGTGAGTCGTTACCCACTGCAACGATCATAAAGCCGTCTGAAGTTTTAAACACCTGGTAGGGAACGACGTTCTGGTGCGCATTGCCAGCGCGCTTGGGCGCTTGACCTGAGGTCATGAAATTCAGGTTTTGATTTGCCAGCATCGAGATGTGGCAATCCAGAAGTGCGATGTCGAGATGTTGACCAAGTCCGCTGTGGTTGCGCTCCTGAATCGCTGCGAGAATCGCAACCGAGGCATACATTCCTGTAATGATGTCGGTTACCGCAACGCCAGCTTTCTGGGGGCCGCCACCGGGGAGATCATCTCGCTCACCGGTAATGCTCATGAGTCCACCCATACCCTGGATCATGAAGTCGTAGCCAGGACGGTCTGCATACGGCCCTGTTTGTCCGAAACCGGTAATTGAGCAATAGATCAGCTGGGGAAACTCATCTTTCATGCTTTCGTAGTCGAGACCGTATTGCTTGAGGCCGCCAACTTTGAAATTCTCCACCAAAATGTCGCAGTGTTTGGCAAGTTCTTTGACAAGCTTAATTCCCTCGGGACTCGCTAGATCAATTTCAATAGAGCGCTTATTCCGATTGGTACTGAGGTAGTACGCCGCTTCGGTCGTATCCTCGCCATTTTCGTCTTTCAAGTAGGGCGGACCCCAGGCTCGGGTGTCATCGCCTAGTTTGGGTCGTTCAACTTTAATGACATCAGCACCGAGGTCAGCAAGGTTTTGCGTGCACCAAGGTCCAGCCAATACGCGCGACAGATCGAGAACACGGATTCCACTTAGAGGTGCTTTTCGCGTCATGCTTTGATCCCAGCAAAACCATGGCTCAATACGACGACGTCGCGCTCAGCGACTTTGGCTCTGAAACGAACCGACTCCTTGGTGTCTTTCCAGATCTCACAGACCAGCGTTTCGCCGGGAAACACGGGAGAAGAGAAGCGCGTGTGCAGCGCGGTAAGCCTTGACGCATCGTTGTCGCAAGCCGCTTGGACAATTGCGCGGGCTGCGACACCGTACGTGCATAGGCCATGCAAGATCGGGCGAGGGTAGCCAGCACGCGTTGCGACAGCTGGATCTGCGTGCAAAGGATTGTTATCCGCGCACAGACGATAGATCAATGCCGCTTGTGGGAGTGTGGGGATCGCGCAGGTCATGTCGGGTGCACGGTCCGGCGTTGCCTCGAGCGCTGCGGGACTTTCGTCCGATTGACTCAGTCCACCGTCACCACGGCAAAAGGTTGTTGACCCTAGCGTCACCAAAAGATTGCCATCGGCATCGTGCAGAGTGCGCTCGCTGACCACCAGCGCGCCTTTGTCTGCGCCTTTGTCGATGACATGGGTGATGCGCGTGCGTCCAATGACTCGACCGGCAGCGGGCAATTGGCGATGAATCGTCAGTCGTTGTTCACCGTGCACAAGCTTGACCCAATTGATCCCGGCTTTGGGATCTTTCATCCAAAAACCTGGGTAGCCCAACACCACCGACATGGTGGGAAACGCTTGAAGGTCTTGTTCGTAGACGTATTTCAAGTGGTCAGGGTTCGTTGGTTCCTGCCCGAACCCAATGCCAAGCGCATAGAGAATGCTGTCGTTCTCTGTGTAGGTTCGGTCAACCTCCGGAAACTTCCAGTTTTTAATTAGTTGGTAATCCATAATTAGATTGGATCCCAGTCAATCGCATCGGGTGAGCGCTCAAGCGCCATGAAGTGATGTTTCATCGCAGGTGCGGCGATCTCGGCAATGGCTTCGGGCGTCCAGCCGGTGCTCATGTGTACCGAGCGGATAGGGCGAGGCTGGCTAAACAACATAATTTCATTTGCACGCACGCCGAAGATTTGACCTGTCACTTCGCTCGCTTTTTCGCTGCCAAGATAAACAGCCATCGGCGCGATCTTATTGGCTTCCATCTTTTGCAATTTGGTAACGCGTGCTTTTTCTTCGTCAGTATTTGCTGGAATTGAGCTCGTCATACGGCTCCAGGCGAACGGAGCGATACAGTTCGAGCGAACGTTGTAGCGCGCCATATCCAAGGCAATCGACTTCGACAATGCGGCGATCCCAAGTTTGGCTGCAGAATAATTTGCCTGCCCAAAGTTACCGATCAGACCTGAGGTTGATGTCATATGCACAAACGCACCTGACTCTTGCTCACGATAGTAGTTCGCTGCTGCGCGGCTGACATAAAAGGTGCCGTTGAGGTGGACGTCAATAACCTGTGTCCACTCTTCTTCGCTCATCTTATGAAAGACGCGATCACGCAGGTTGCCGGCGTTGTTCACAACGATATCAATCCGACCGAATGACTGCACTGCAGTTTCGATGATGTTGTTGGCAGTCGCGCGGGTCGCAACGCTATCGGTATTGGGAACGGCTTGGCCGCCCGCTTTGATGATCTCGTCGGCCACCTGCTGGGCAGGACCTGCGCCTGTTCCTTCTCCGGCAAGGCTCGCACCGATGTCATTAACGACAACCTTGGCGCCTGCTGCGGCCATGGCCAGCGCGATGCCGCGCCCAATGCCACCACCTGCTCCCGTGACTACTGCAACTTTGCCTGCCAACATTCCGCTCATACCTGCTCTCCTGTAAATCGGTTGTGCGATACCTTAACGCATTCGCCATGCTGCATTGCAGAACGCCATGCAGCGATGCCTATTCCGCCACCATAGTAGATTCATTCCCTCTAAACGGGTATTCATAATTTACTAGGGCTGAGTTTGTCGTTTTGGAATTAGTTCGGTCGAGGTTAGACTGTTGCCTATTCATGCAGGGATAACCCTGAGCAACAGGAGAAAACATAATGTGGCAGCGTTTGGCGGTTCGTGCAGCAAGTGTGATGGTGAGCTCGGCTGTGGGTCTGACCTCCTTAGGTTTAGGTGCCTTCTCGGCGGTCGCGCATGCGGCTTGGCCTGACAAACCTGTGAGCTTTATTGTTCCGTTTCCACCTGGAGGACCCGTTGATACGACGGCGCGCCTTACGACTGTGCCACTGTCCCAAATGTGGTCTGTCACAACGCCGATTGATAACAAGGCCGGGGCTGGCGGTATTGTTGGTGCACAAGCAGCGGCGAAGGCTGCGCCCGATGGTTATACATTTTTCTTTGCAGCGATCCACCATGCGGTGTTGCCTAGCTTGAAGAAAAGTTTGAGTTATGACATTCAGAAGGACTTTGTACCGGTAGGTATGGCTGCAAGGTTTCCAATCGTGCTGGTTGTGCATCCTTCGTTGCCAGTGAAGTCAGTGGCTGAACTGATCGCCTACGCTAAGGCAAATCCTGGCAAGTTGTCCTACAGTTCGTCTGGAACCGGTGGTGGTACGCACTTAGCGGGTGAGCTATTCAACAGCCTTGCTGGTACGAAAATGCAGCATATCCCCTACAAAGGTAGTGCGCCTGCGATGCAAGATTTAGTTGGAGGCCAGGTGCAACTCATGTTTGCCGATGGCCCATCTGCAATCCCATTTATCAAGTCAGGAAAGATCAAAGCTCTTGGTGTGGGTAATCCTGAGCCATCTAAGTTTTTCCCAGACGTCCCGACTATCGCTGCAGCGGGTTTACCTGGCTATGAGGCTTACTCATGGACGGGTGTTGTCGCGCCAGCGGGCACGCCAGCTGACATCGTCAAACGCGTCAATGCCGACATGGTGCGTGCCCTCTCTGACCCAAAGACGGTGGCGGCTTTGATGGCGGCTGGCGCAGAACCTGCGCCAGGCACACCAGAGGAGTTCAAAGCATTTTTAGCGAATGAGCTAAAAAAATGGAGCGAGACTATTAAGAGTGCAAATATCGTCGCGGACTAAACCACGGCAGTGGCTTAGTCGGGATAGATCTTGCCTTTTGTTATAACGCTTTCCCACATTTTGTATTCGCGGTCGATCTGGCTTTCCAAGTCTTTGGCATTACCCAGATCTACCGTGTAGCCACTAGCCTGAGCGGCTTCTTTAAAGCCTGCGCTGGTTTTTGCCGCAACGACGGCTTTTGTGAGCTTCGCAACGACATCAGCTGGAATCCCTTTGGGCCCGATGACTGCAAACCAGCCTAACACTTCGTAGTCAGCGATTCCGGCTTCAATCATGGTTGGAACATTTGGGACGCTTGGGTTGCGCTCTTTCGAGGTGACAGCGAGCGCGCGTGCTTTGCCACTTTCGACGAACGCCTTACCTGTTCCGACAATGTCAAACATGAAAGTGACCTTGCCGCTGATCACGTCCACCATTGCTGGAGCGTTCCCTTTGTAGGGAACATGCAGCATTTGCGTGTTGGTCGACTGCTTGAGAAGTTCGGCTGAAAGGTGGTTCGAGCCACCGAAGCCAGCAGAGCCGAAAGAGACCTTCTCGGGATTCTGTCTTGCGTAATCAACGAGCTCTTTGACTGTCTTGACGTTTGTTTGTGAGCCAGCCAATAGAATATTGGCGTACTGCACAATCGGGCTGATGAGTGTGAAGTCTTTGCGCGGGTCAAAGAGTTTGCTGCGCTGAACGATTGGAGAAATGGTTAAGCTCGGACTTGCAACGTAATTAAGTGTGTAGCCGTCTGGAGCTGCCTTGGCTGTTGCATCGGCACCAATCATGCCGCTCGCGCCTGCGCGGTTCTCCACGATGACAGATTGATTCAGCTGCTCACCCAAGAATTTCGCAAAAACTCGGCCCGATACATCCACAGGTCCGCCCGGTGGGTAAGCAACGATTAATTTGATCGGGCGATCAGGCCAGTTCGCTTGTGCAAGTGCATTGGTGCTAGCGCAGGCCGCAATCAATGCCGCGCCGAGCGCGCCAACAATTTGAGTGATTTTTTTTGTAGTGAATGTTTTCATTGGTTTTCCGAGATGCATGATTTAGTTGATTTTGGCGCCAGAATCTTTCACGGCTTTGCTCCACATCTGAAGCTCTGATTCGATGTGTTTGCCAAAGGCTTCGGGAGTGGAAGCAATCATTTGATAACCATTAGAGGCTAACTGTTCACGGATCTTTGGGTCTTGCGCAACTTCAGCGATTGCTTTGTTTAAGCGATCGATCGCAGCGGTGGGTGTGCCTGCAGGTGCCAGAATGCCGTACCAAACGTTTACCTCAAAGCCCGGCAAGGTCTCGGCCACTGTAGGGACGTTTGGCAAAATCTCTGTACGTTTAGCTCCAGTCACTGCAATGGCTTTAAGTTTGCCTGTTTTGACCTGCTGATACGAGGTGGAAATGCTGTCAAACATGAGGGAGACTTCACCACCAAGCATTGCGATGACTGCTGGGCCACTGCCTTTATAAGGGATGTGAACCATTTTTGTACCTGTGATGCTCTTAAAGAGTTCAACGGCTAAGTGACTTGTATTTCCGTTTCCTGCCGAGGCATATGAGAGCTTGTCAGGATTGGCTTTTGCATAGGCGATCAGTTCGGGAATCGTGTTGACCGGCGTAGCGAGAGGGGCCGCCACAAGTAATGGGAGTGTCGCCACTAGCGACACAGGCGCAAAGTCTTTGCGTGTGTTGTAGGGCAGCGAAGGGTAGAGGGCGTCATTGATCGCGTGCGCAGTCAATACCATCAAAATGGTGTTGCCATCAGGTTTTGCGCGCGCTAGCGCTTGGGTAGCGATCGTTCCGCCCGCACCAGCTTTGTAGTCTAAAACGATTGTTTGCCCGAGTTTTTTTTGCAGTTCTGGCAGCATGGGTCTAGCCAGCATGTCTGCACTACCACCAGGAGGGTAGGGAATGATCAGTGTAAGTGGCTGGCTGCTTGCGCTCTGCGCCTGTGCAGCAACACCTGCGACGATAGTGAGTGCAGCAAAGCTTGTCTTGGCTAAGACCAGGATTTTTTTTGACATCATGTCGTGCTCCTAATAAAAAACGGCGCCTGCGGCGCCGTTTGGTTGCAACGCGTTTGGCGATTGATACTATCGATCGTAAACAGGCTTGCCTTGCGCGTCACGACGAATCACTGACAGCTTAGACGATGCTTTGATAGGTGCGCCAGTCTTTTGCTTAAGGGTTTCCATGGATAAGCCCTCAATAATTGCTCGAACTTCGAACCCATCAGGTTTGACATCAATGATTGCGAGATCCGTGTAAACCTGATTGACGACACCTGCTCCTGTTAGTGGGTAGGTGCAGGCTTGCATCAGCTTTGGGGTCTGATCCTTTGCGACATGCTCCATCATGACGATCACATTTCTGGCGCCGACTGCCAAGTCCATTGCACCGCCGATCGCAGCGATGGCATCGGGGCCTGACGTGATCCAGTTTGCGAGATCGCCATTGGCTGCGACTTGAAAACCACCAAGTACGGAGTAGTCAAGGTGGCCGCCCCGCATCATTGCAAATGAAACGGTATGTTCAGTAATCGATGCGCCAGCAAGTAACGTAACAGGCGTACGACTTGCATTGATGATGTCTAGGTCGATCTCGTCACCCACCGAGGCGCGGCCCATGCCCAAAATACCGTTTTCGCTGTGCAGCAGTATTTCTCTATCTGTAGGGAGATAGTCTGCAACCTGCGTTGGCATGCCGATACCTAAGTTGACGACGGAACCATCCGGGAAATCGTTGGCGACCAGATAGGCAATTTCTCCACGCGTGAGCGGTTTGAAGGTGCTGTTTGAAGTGCTGCTTGAAACGTTGCTCATCGCTCCCCTCCGATCGCTACGACTGATTGAACAAAAATGCCGGGTGTCATCACGTGCTCAGGGGCGAGATCTCCCAAAGGCACAATACGATTGACCTGTGCGATGGAGTGCTTTGCCGCCATGCACATCACTGGTCCAAAATTGCGGGCCGCCCAGCGATAGGTCAGGTTGCCCCAGCGGTCCCCGAGATTGGCGCGTACTAGAGCAAAGTCGCCGGATAAAGGTTGCTCCATGATGTAGCCTTTGCCGTCAATTACCCGTTGTTCTTTGCCCTCTGCGATTAAGGTGCCGTAGCCGGTTGGAGTAAAGAATGGCCCAAGCCCGGCACCCGCAGCGCGCAAGCGCTCTGCGAGCGTGCCTTGCGGCATGCATTCGAGCTCAACTTGGCCAGCGCGGTATGCGTTGGCAAATACATCGGAATGCGCAGGGCGCGGGTGCGAGCACACAATCTTGCGCACGCGTCCCGCCTTAATGAGACCGGCAATGCCGGTCTCATGTGTGCCAGCATTATTGCTAATGATGGTGAGTTCGCGCAGGCCTTTGTCCATAATGGCGCTCATGAGCTCAAAAGGAATACCCGCGTCGCCAAAGCCACTAACCATCACAGAGGCACCGTCTTGAATTGGCGCGATCGCCTCTTGTAGTGACTGTTTAACCTTATCCAGCATGATTACTCCATCTGCAACTTAGCGGCTTCAACAATCTTTCTCCAGCTTTCGCGCTCTTTGTCCATAAATGCGCCAAACTCTGCAGGGGTGTTTCCGCCAGGTACGCCACCCATCGTCGCGAATCGTTTCTGAATATCAGGCATCCCTAACACTTTTTTTGTTGCTTGTTGAATTTTGTTGACGATTTCTGGTGGGGTACCGGCAGGAGCGACAAAGCCAAACCAAGCGGTCACGACCATATCCTTAATGCCTGCTTCAGCCATCGTTGGAACATCTGGCAATTGCGCAGAGCGCTCTGCGCCTGTGACTGCTAGAGCGCGGAACTGTCCTGAACGGATGAACTCAATCGAACTTGGCAAGTTGTCGATGGCGAAGGTGACCTGTCCACCAAGCAGTGCGGCAACCGCTGGACCCATGCCTTTGAATGGAATGTGTGTCAGTTTGGTATCCGTGCGCTGAGCAAACATCTCAGCTGACATGTGCGGCGACTGTCCCGTGCCGGATGAGGCAAAAGAATAGTTGCCCTTGGGATCGTTTTTGATCGCATCCACGAGCTCTTTAACTGTTTTGTAGGGAGATTTGCTATTCACGACCAGTACGTTTGGCACAGAAATGACCAGCGTGATCGGGCTGAAATCGGTGTGCTTGTATGGCAGTTTTTTGTAGAGGCTGTAATTAATGCCGTTCGGGCCGATATTGCCAAAGCCGATGGTGTAACCATCGGGGGCAGACTGGAGCAAAGCTTGTGTGCCGATGATGCCAGCTGCACCCGCGCGGTTTTCAACGACGACGGTCGTGCCGAGCTCCGCGCCAATCTTCTCACTTAGCAGGCGCGCCGTGATATCGGTTGTTCCGCCTGGGGCCGCTGGAACAATCAGGCGAATGGGTTTGTCAGGCCAGGCCGCTTGCGCAGCCGGGGTGAGAGCAAGCGCGCAGAGGCTCATTAAGCCGGCTTGAATTAGGGTTTTCATGGGTGGTCTCCTAGGGAAGGGTGTTTTTAGCATTTTGCTGGATTGTATGGCTTGTGGAGGATTTTTACTTCCTGAACGCTGGGTTCCAAAATGCAAGAAGCTAGGCAGCGTGTGCGGCGTTAAGATTGTGCACACAGGAGAATACTTATGGATCTAACGTGGACCCCAGAAGAGCGCGCCTTTCGGGAAGAGGTGCGTGCTTTCGTACAAGCAAAGTTACCCGCAGAGTTGCGGGCTAAGACGTTTGCGCACCATCGCCTTAAGCGTGAAGACTACGTCACTTGGCACAGACTGTTGGCGGCGCAAGGCTGGGGTGCACCGAGTTGGCCGATTGAGTATGGCGGCACCGGATGGAATCCCTTGCAACGGTTGATTTTTGAGATCGAATGTTTCAAGGCGGGTGCGCCTCGCTTACTACCTTTTGGACTGGGGATGATCGGGCCGGTGCTCATGAAGTACGGCTCACAAGCGCAAAAGGATCGCTTTCTTTCGCGCATTATCACCGTCGACGATTGGTGGTGTCAGGGTTACTCTGAGCCAGGCTCAGGTTCTGATTTGGCTTCCCTCAAGACGCGCGCGGAGCGAGTGGGTGATCGCTACATTATCAATGGCCAGAAAACTTGGACGACACTGGCGCATCACGCAGACTGGATGTTCTGTTTAGCTCGCACCGACCCAACTGCCAAGGCGCAGCGCGGCATTTCGATGATCCTGATCGATATGAAGCAACCAGGCGTGCAAGTGCGACCCATCAAGACGCTGGACGGCAGCGCCGAAGTCAATGAGGTGTGGCTCGAGAATGTCGAGGCACCGCTAGAAAATCTAATTGGCGAAGAAAATGCCGGCTGGACCTATGCGAAATATTTGTTGGGCCACGAGCGTAGTGGCATTGCTGGGATTGGACACTGTCACCGTGAGCTTGCAATTTTGAAAGCGTTGGCCGAGCGCATGATGGCGAGTGGCGAGTCGGTCAGTTTGAATCCTCGCGTGCGCGACGCGATTAATCGGGTTGAAGCGCAGGTCCTTGCCCTTGAAATGATGGTGCTGCGTGTTGCAACCGACGATACGACTGAGCCCGGACCAAAGGCTTCGATACTCAAAATTCGTGGTTCTGAGTTGCAGATGGAACTCGCAAAACTGCAGATGCAAGTTGCCGGTGCCGAGTCGTGGCCTTATGACCCTGAGTGGATGTTTGCCGATTCCGCTTTTCATGGGCCTGGTCCAGATTATGCGGCCGCCGCGGCCGCTGCGTATTTCGACATGCGCAAGACGGCGATTTACGGCGGAACCAACGAGGTTCAGAAGGGCATTATCGCCAAGCAGATTATCGGGGTTTAGGACAGATCATGGATTTTTCATATTCAGAAGAACAGCGCATGCTGACCGACAGCCTTAGACGGTTGGTTACGGACGAATGGACACGCCCAAAGCGTCGTGCGCGCATGGGTGGACTTGACGCAGGAGCCTGGGGTAGTCTCGTTGAGTTGGGCGTGGGCGGCCTGATGGTCTCAGAAGAGTTCGGAGGATTTGGTGAATCGCCTGCCACGATGCTAGCTGTGCATCAAGAGCTGGGTCGCGGGCTCGTCAGTGAGCCGACGATTTCGAGCGCGGTGATGGCTGTCACGGTACTGAATCATTCTGATTGCCAGGCACTCAAACAGCGCTGGCTGTCTGCGCACGCCGATGGCGAGGCAGTGCTCGCTGTGGCTTGGCAAGAGGCGGGTGAGCGTGACGCACAACGGCCGCTTTGCACGCGTGCGACGGCGCTTGCTGATGGTTATGCCTTGGATGGACAAAAGATCCTTGTTTGGCATGGCGCGGCTGCCGATGGCGTCATCGTCTCGGCCCTCTTGGATGGCGAACCTGCCTTATTCATGGTCGAGCAAGGCGCGCAGGGTTTGTCTTGTGAAGACTTTCCAACGTTTGATGGAGGCCGTGCGGCTACGTTGCGCTTTGATCGTGTTGCTGTGTCAAAGGAACAGTTGATCGCGAAAGGTGCTCGCGCACAAGAGTTGCTTGCATTGGCGATCGACTTCGGAATTACGGCACTTTGCGCGCAAGCGTGTGGCGCGATGGCTGCGCTGACCGATACGACAATTCAATATTTAAAAACTCGAAAGCAGTTTGGTCAGCCGCTTGCCGCGTTTCAAGTTTTGCAGCATCGCTTAGGCGATATGCTGATTCAGTCTGAGATGGGTTTATCGATGACCTATGCTGCGACTATCGGCCTAGCAGAGCAAGATCCAGTTAAACGCGCGCGGTTGGTGTCGATGGCAAAGATTGAAGTGGCCGCGGCAGCACGCTTTGTCGGTGAATCTGCAGTGCAGTTGCATGGCGGTATGGGAGTGACTGACGAGCTAGAGGTAGGTGATTTCTTTAAGCGATTGACCTATGTCGACATATTGTTGGGCGATACCAATTATCACCTGCAGCGTTTGCAGGACTTAACGGTTTAAAGATCAAGGATGATGTATGTCTAGCACTGACCTGAGCGCTTGGCTTGGTAAGCAACAAACAGTTGTCGATCGGATGGATCCCGGCCATGCGGCACGGATCGCGGTAACGCTTGGGGATCCAATCCCTGAAGTAGGCATGCGGTTGTCACCCTTATGGCATTGGGCCTTCTTTCTGGAAACGGTACCGATTGCGCAGACAGGATTGGATGGCCACCCAGCGCGCGGAAGTTTCTTGCCGCCCGCCGATAATCGCAACCGCATGTGGGCGGGTGGGCGTGTCAATTTTGATGGCGCACTGGAAGTAGGTGTCGAAGCTCGGAAGACGTCAACGGTTACCGCGATCCAAGAGAAAAAAGGTCGCACAGGATCTTTGTTATTTGTCACGGTCAAACACGACATTGAGCAGAACGGAAAACTGGTGGTGAGCGAGGAGCAGGACATCGTCTACCGCGAACCAAGTCCGCCGAAACTACAAGGTACTGAGCCTGCACCGCCATCCCAGTGGAGTGAGCCGGTCGATCCTAGCCCAGTTTTACTGTTTCGATATTCCGCTGTGACCTTTAACAGCCACCGGATTCATTACGATCATCCTTATGTCACCCAGACTGAGGGTTATCCAGGTTTGGTCATTCATGGGCCGCTGATCGCCACGATGATGTGCCGTGCGTTCGCGCATGCGCATCCAAATGCTGTGGTCAAGCACCTTGCTTATCGGGGCCTGCGCCCACTGATCGCTCCGAAAGGTTTTTCTGTGGCGGGTACAGTGGTAGCACCAGGCGAGGCCAAGCTCTGGGCTGAACAAGATGCCACGTTGGCACATCAGGCTGAATTGAGGTTTGAAGCATGAAAAACGTGAAGCCACGCCCGTTGGATGGGGTGACTGTTGTCAGTCTAGAGCATGCGATCGCTGCGCCATTTTGTACACGCCAGCTTGCCGATATGGGAGCGCGCGTCATCAAGGTAGAGCGGCCCGGCGTCGGAGACTTTGCGCGCAAATACGATGAACGTACGCACGGAATGGCATCGCACTTTGTCTGGACCAATCGCTCAAAAGAGAGCCTGACTCTGGATTTAAAGCACGAGCAAGCAGGACCAATTTTGAACGAGCTTTTGGGGCAGGCAGATGTTCTGGTCCAAAACCTTGCTCCGGGTGCCGCCGCGCGTATGGGTTTGTCTTTTGAAGCGCTGCATAAAAAATTTCCGCGCTTGATTGTCTGCGACATTTCAGGATACGGGGAGGGTGGCCCCTACGAGACAAAGAAAGCGTATGACCTACTCATTCAGAGTGAGAGTGGTTTTATCTCTGTGACCGGATCAGCGGACTCGCCCGCAAAAGCTGGTTGCTCTATCGCCGATATTGCTGCGGGATCCTACGCCTACTCGAGCATTCTGAATGCGCTGCTTCTGCGTCATCAGACTGGCTTGGGTAGTCATCTGGATGTCTCGATGCTAGAGAGCATGGTCGAGTGGATGAGCTTCCCGTTGTACTACGCGATCGATGGGCAACAGCCGCCGCCACGTGCAGGCGCTGCACATGCGACGATCTACCCGTACGGCCCCTTCCCGGTGGGTGATGGCAGTAACGTCATGTTGGGACTGCAGAACGAGCGAGAGTGGCAAGTGTTTTGCGACAAAGTGCTTGGTCAGCCAGACCTGGCAACAAATCCACAATACGACTCCAATCCTAAACGTGTGGCAAACCGCGAACATTTGCGGGGTTTGATTGTTGGCGCGTTTTCGAAAATGACGATTGACCAAGTTGTCCAAGCGCTCGAAGATGCACAAATTGCGAATGCGCGTGTGAATGAGATGAAGGATGTGTGGTCGCATCCCCAACTGCAGGCACGAGAGCGCTGGACGCAGGTGGAAAGTCCAGTGGGGGCGTTGCCAGCATTATTACCGCCCGCAACCAACAATCAGTTTGAGGCTCGTATGGATCCAATCCCCGCGATTGGTCAACATACTCTAGCGATCCTCAAGCAGCTCGGTGTGAGCGATGAGGTTGTGGCGATACTGCAAGCGGATAAAGCAATTTGATCGATGCAGCTCGGGGCAGTGCTTAGGCCATGGGCGAAAGGCTCTGGTCCTGGCACTGCTTCAGAAGCGTTTCGACATAGCCTTGCGCTAAGCTCATATTGCCCGCTATATCGTGTAATGGCTTTAGTACGAATGCACGCAGATGCATGCGTGGGTGCGGGAGCGTGAGTGTCGGAGTATTTAGCGTTATGTCGTCGTACAGCAAGAGGTCTAAGTCCAGTGTTCTTGGCGCATTAGCGTACGGGCGCTCCCGACCGTGCTGCTGCTCAATCTTCTGTAAGCAGGTGAGTAACTGCTGTGGACTGAGCGAGGTATGAATGCTTGCAACGGTATTGACGTAGTTTGGTCCGCTCGACTCAATCGGCGCGCTTGAGTAAAGACCCGCCACTTTTACGATTTCGATTTCAGGCTCTGCAGCAAGGTCTCTTAAAGCAGCATGCACTGTCTCTTGGGCAACGCCTAGATTTGCACCAAGACCGATATACGCGAGTGCAGGCATGGTGTGCAACGTCACCCTTGCGGCGTACGGTTGTCCGTTCTGTCGCCGCTCGAGGGGGTGCGCCGACGCCGACGGGATCGACTACGGGGTGCTGTTGTGCTCGCATCCTTGGGAAGGCGGCTCAACTCTTCGAGCATTTCTGCTCGACCTCCATCGTCAGCGTTTGCGAGGTCCATCCACCATTGCGCGAGGACGCTATCAAACTGATGCGCAGCGGCGCGCAGTTGCAGAAAATCGACCGCGGCACGGAACCTTGGCTGCTCAAACATTCGCCAGATAGACTTAGGCAAGCGCTTTTCGAAGCGTGGTTGCATAAACCAAATTTCGCGCATGTCGGCGCTAAAGCGTTTTTGTATCGCAAGCTTCTCTGTTTGCTCATCGAGTACTGAGTCGGCCGCATCCATGAGAGCTTGGATGCTCGGCTCACCTGCCTGAATACGTTTTTTCCAACGCAGGTCAACCTGATGCCAAAGCAGTGCCGCAAACAAAAAGCTCGGGCTCACGGTTTTGCCACTGCGTATACGGTGGTCTGTGCGGTCTAGTGCGAGCTCAATAAACTCCTCACCTCCTGGCTGCTCAAGGACAACGTCTAGCAAAGGCAGAATGCCTTGGTGCAACCCGTCTTGTCGCAGCTGCTGCAAACAGTCCATCGCATGACCACACGTCAATAACTTGAGCATCTCATCAAACAGTCGCGATGCGGGCACGTTTTCGATGAGTTCAGCCATCGATTGCAGCGGCGCTTTCGTATCGGGGTGAATCGTTCCTTTCAACTTCACTGCAAAACGCACAGCGCGCAACATCCGAACAGGATCTTCACGGTAGCGCGTCCGGGGGTCGCCAATCATTCTGACGGTTCGTGACTTGAGGTCTTCAACACCGTTGTGGTAGTCGATCACCTCTTCCGTTGTGGGGTCGTAGTAGAGCGCATTGATGGTGAAGTCACGTCTCGCAGCATCTTGTGGGTGCGTTCCGAATTCATTGTCACGCAGAATGCGCCCGTGGTCGTCCGTTGCCTGTGATTCGGATGCGGGCGCGCGGAAGGTCGATGTCTCAATGATTTCTTGGCCAAAGACTACGTGCACGAGTTGAAAGCGACGGCCGATAATACGTGCGCGACGAAACAAGGGGCGAATTTGTTCTGGCGTAGCATTGGTTGCCACGTCGAAGTCTTTTGGCTCAAGGCCGACGATCAGGTCGCGTACTGCGCCACCGACGATGTAAGCTTGAAATCCTTCATGTTGAAGTACTTCACACACTTTGATTGCGTGCCGCGAGACGTTGCGTCGGTCGATTCCGTGTTTTGATTTCCCGATGCGGCGCATAGCTTTTGGCTGTTGGCCTAAAAGTTTGCCAACGAAGCGTTTGAGTGTGTCGGTGATCATCAGGATTTTTTATCGGATAACTGATTAAACAGGTTTAGTACTGGCCACGTACGCTCCTGTGCGACCGCTAACAAGCCTGGACTCGGGTTGGTGGCGATCGGGTGGGTGACAACTTCGAGCAAAGGCAGATCGTTTGATGAGTCGCTGTAAAAATGCGAAGTTTCAAAGTCTTTTAAGGTTTTACCTAGGCTGGCAAGCCAGCTTTGTACGCGAATGACTTTGCCGTGTTTAAAGCTGGGTGTACCCGCGATTTTTCCGGTGTAACGACCAGCTTGATACTCAGGCTCAGTTGCGATCAAGGTCGGAATACCGAAGGCTCGGGCAATCGGTGAGGTGACAAAGCTATTTGTAGCAGTCACAACTGCACATAGATCGCCAGCATGTAGGTGTTTTTCGACTAGCGCAATCGCCTGTGCGGTCATCGCTGGTCGAATCACCTTTTGCATGAACTCCTCGTGCCAAGCTGCAAGCAGGTGTGGGGGATGCGCTGCGAGCAATCCAAGCATGAACTCCGCGGCTTGTTCGGCCGTGAGATCACCCGCGTTGTAACGGTCCATTAGTTCTTGGTTGCGTCGTAGGGCCTCTGCAGGGTCTCCGGCTCGGCCAGTCTCGGCCATAAACACGGCCCATTGGTAATCGCTATCCAAGGGAAGTAATGTGTGGTCTAAGTCGAATAGTGCAAGTTTTTTATGGGTCATGATTGCAGAAATTCACGGTCAGCTAGCATCATTCGTACGAGAGGAACCGTGATCGTACGGTGCTTGGACAGAGAGTAGCGGTCTAGGGCATCGATTAAAGCGAAGAGCTGGCGGATGTCACGCGAATAATGTGTCAACATCCACTCCAGTACCTCGGACGAAAGCGGTAAGCCTTGCTGTTTCGCATAGGTCACGAGCGCTTCTGACTTATCGGCATCCGAGAGCGGTTCAAGCCGAAACACCAGATCCCAGCCTAAACGGGTACGCAAATCTTCCCGTAAAGACATCGAAAGCGGTGCGCGGTCCCCGGTGACGACGATCGCGAAGGCTGAAGTCGTAGAGGCTAGCTCTCGCCAGCGATTGTACAGGGCAAACACTGCTGCCTGCTGTGGGTCATCGAGATCCTGAATATCATCAACTGCGATGACCTCGGCGGCTTTTTCGAGTGTTGGATTCGTAGCTAAGGCCATCATGGCACTCGCTGAGGTGCCAGCTCCGAGCAAAAGGGTTGGCCTGGCGCCTGCAATCGCCCTCAGGAGATGACTGCGGCCAGAGCCTGGCGGTCCCCACAAATAGAGCGCCCGCCCTCGTTCCAGGCCCGCTACAGCGGCGACGGCCGGTGCGTTGGCGCCCGTTACCGTCGCCTCAAGCGTTGGCCCCTGAGCGGGGATGATTTCCAGAAGTAACTGCCGACTCATCGACTCATCGTAAAATTGGTAAAAATGATGGTTCTAACCCCACAATTGTCACACAACAGCGATTTTTTCCCATGACCCAACCACAAGCTCCTCTGACCTACCGTGACGCCGGCGTCGATATCGATGCGGGCGATGCCCTTGTTGACCGTATTAAACCGATGGCCGCTCGCACTATGCGGGAGGGGGTTTTGGCTGGGATTGGTGGGTTTGGGGCGTTATTTGAGGTTCCCAAGCGCTACAAAGAGCCCGTGCTTGTGTCTGGCACTGACGGCGTTGGCACCAAGCTGAAACTGGCGTTTGATTGGCAACGGCACGACACCGTAGGGATCGATCTGGTTGCAATGAGTGTGAACGATATTTTGGTGCAAGGTGCTGAACCGCTGTTTTTTCTAGATTATTTTGCTTGTGGCAAGCTCTCGGTCGACGTGGCAGCCCAGGTTGTGGGCGGTATTGCCCGCGGCTGTGAACTTTCGGGTTGTGCCTTGATTGGTGGAGAAACCGCAGAAATGCCTGGCATGTACCCCGATGGTGAGTACGATTTGGCTGGCTTCGCTGTTGGTGCTGCGGAGAAGTCCGCTCTGATTGATGGCAAGTCGATCCAGCCTGGCGACGTTGTGTTGGGGCTGGCCTCAAGTGGTGCGCACTCCAACGGTTACTCCTTGTTGCGCAAGATTTTGCATCGTGCTGGAGCAAAGCCAGAGCAGGACTTTTTCGGACAACCTCTTGCTGATGTGGTGATGGCGCCAACGCGGCTCTATGTCAAGCCCGTGCTCGCTGTCTTGAAGGAGTTTGGTCCTAAGGTAAAAGGACTCGCCCACATTACGGGTGGCGGCTTGCTCGATAACGTGCCGCGGATTTTGCAGCCTGGGCTGCAAGCTAAGCTGCAGCGTGATGCATGGCAAATGCCAAAACTCTTTACGTGGTTGCAACAACAAGGCGGGGTGGCTGACACTGAGATGCACCGCGTCTTTAATTGCGGTGTCGGTATGGTCGTTGTGGTTAGCGCTCAAGATGCGACAGTCATTAGCAAAGCGCTAGCTGCGCAAGGCGAGACGGTCTATAACCTGGGTGTCATCGAGCAATGCCAGGCAACTGATGCGCAGACGGTCGTCGTTTAATCGAGTAGCGCAGCGACGTGCTGGATAACCGTCTCGACTGTAGCCGGCGTGCAGGCTTCGATGGTTTTGCGCTGCGGCAAGCCGCGTAACCAAGTGAGTTGACGTTTGGCGAGCTGTCTGGTGGCTGCGATCGCTTGCAGTCGTGCCTCTGCATAGTCGATTTCGCCGTCTAGCAGGCTCCAAAGCTGTCGATAGCCAACACACCGAATAGAGGGGAGACTTGTGTGCAGGTCTCCGCGATCGTGTAGCGCCTGTACTTCTGGCAAAAGACCTGCCTCAAGCATTGCATCAAAACGTACCGCGATAGTTTGATGCAGAACACTGCGTTCGGTTGGTTCGAGGCTCAGCGTGAGCGTCTTAATCGGTGTGTCTTGCTGAGCCGGGGCGTTGAGTAGAGCCGACATCGGTGTGCCGCTAATGCGCCAGATCTCCAGGGCACGTTGAATGCGCTGGCTATCGTTAGGAGACAATCGCGCTGCAGTCTCTGGGTCGATTTGCGCGAGCTCCGCATGCATGGCCGGCCAGCCCACCTTGACTGCGCGTTGTTCAAGTTCGAGTCTAATTTCTGGATCTGCACCGGGCAAGTCGTTCAGCCCATCGCGTAGGGCTTTAAAGTAAAGCATTGTCCCGCCCGCTAAGAGCGGTATGTTGCCGCGCGCGCGAATTTCTTGAACACAACGTAGGGCATCGCGACGAAAGCTCGCAGCTGAATACGCGTCGAGCGGATCTAGAATATCCAGCAGGTGGTGAGCAGTTTCGCTTTGCTCAGCGCGCGAGGGCTTTGCTGTGCCAATATCCATACCGCGGTAAATGGTCGCGGAGTCAACGTTAATGATTTCAACTGGCCAGCGTGCAGCAATCGCGCGCGCCGCAGCGCTTTTTCCTGACGCGGTTGGGCCCGCCAAGCATATCAACGGCTTTTCTAGATCTCGGTTCATTGACCGCGCAAAAAGAATTTGTCTAGCTCAGACACATTCCAGTGCACCCAGGTTGGGCGGCCATGGTTGCACTGATCCGCGCGCTCTGTTTGTTCCATTTGTCGCAGCAACGCATTCATCTCTTCGATTGTGAGTTGGCGGTTTGCGCGAACTGCGCCATGGCAAGCCATCGTTCCAAGCAGCGTGTTACGTTGTTCAGTGAGTAATTGGCTTGCGCCCACTTGCTCAAGATCGCGCAGTACGCCGCGTGCGAGAGCCTCAAGGTCTCCGCGAGCAAGCAGTGCGGGAACAGAACGCAGGGTCAGAGCTTGTGGCCCTGAAGCTGCCATTTCAAAGCCAAGGGCTGTGAGTTGCTCTTTGCATTCCTCAGCTAGAGCAACTTCTTTGTCGGTGACGCGAAACACGACGGGCACTAAAAGAGTTTGTTGTGGCAAGGCTTGTGTGTCCAGAGCCTGCTTAAGCTGCTCGTAGACGACACGTTCATGCGCTGCATGCATATCGATCAAGGCAAGACCGGAACTTGTCTGGGACAAGATGTAGATGCCGTGCACTTGGGCTAAAGCGCGACCCAATGGCCAGGCGGGAACATCTTGCGCTGCCGGTTGGTAAAGCGTCTCCCATGCGCGCAGGCCTGCTGAGGATCCGGTGGGCTCTCGAAGGTGCAGAGCGGACTGTGAACCTTGCTGCCAAGTTGGCTGCGAAATTGAAGGGGGGGACGAATAGGGACGTGCTGTGTTTTGCACTCCCTCGAAGCTGCTACTGGGTGACCAAGATTGTCCCGTTTGGTTGATTGCGCTCCCAGCGTTTACTTGATGCGCGCCCGCTGTACCCGATAAGGCCTGTGTCACGGTGTGTGACACAAAACGGTGTACTGCGCCTGTATCGCGAAAGCGTACCTCGTGCTTGGCAGGGTGTACGTTTACATCAACCGCGGTTGGATCAATTTGCAAAAACAAGACGAAAGCAGGTTGACGGTCACCGTGGAGCACGTCAGCGTAAGCGCTACGTATCGCATGTGAGACCGTACGGTCGCGCACATGACGACCGTTCACAAAGAGGAATTGACGATCAGCGCGGGCGCGCGCAGCCGTCGGACGAGTAATGACGCCGAGTAATGATATCGGACCGCTTTCGGCATTGACCTCGATACCGTGTTCATTGAATTCGTCGCCCAGTACATCACTGATGCGTTTGAGTGCGGAGGCGGGTAACCATTGCCGTACCGCTCGGTCATTGTGAAACACCCGAAAGCTAACTTCGGGAAATGCCAGCGCGATACGTTCGATGGCGTCAATACAGTGTCCGAACTCTGTTGGTTCGGCGCGCAGAAACTTACGCCGTGCGGGGACCGCATCAAACAGATATTTCACTTCGACGGTCGTGCCTTGGGCGCCAGCTGCGGCGACTGGGCTCGCGCTTCCTGGTGCGAGGCTCCAGGCGTGATCAGCATCACGTGTGCGGGAAATCAGTGTAAGTTGCGAAACCGCAGCAATTGAGGCGAGTGCTTCGCCTCTGAAGCCCATTGAGTGCACCGACTCGAGCTCGTCGAGTGAGGTGATTTTGCTCGTTGCATGACGCGTCAAGGCCAGCGCAAGCTCATCTGGTGGGATGCCAACGCCATCATCGATGACTGCGATACGTCGGATGCCACCGGCTTCGAGGCGAATTTCAACCGACTGTGCCCCCGCGTCGACTGCATTCTCAACGAGCTCCTTGAGCACCGAGGCGGGTCGCTCAATGACCTCACCCGCTGCAATTTGGCTGATGAGTAAGTCGGGAAGGGCGCAGATAGGGCGACGGTTTGGCATGGCAGGCGCAACAAAGGTGAAGCGCCTATTTTAGAGCTATGTCGAGGCCCTTGACGCTAAAAGCTACCGTGAGGCGATCAAGTGTGGGTTTGCAACAAAGAAGCGAGTAATGCCGCCGTGCAGTGCCTGTGCAAACTTATCTTGCGAAGCTTGGTTACGCAGCATGCGCTCTTCTTCTGGATTGCTAATAAATGCCGTTTCTACCAAGACGGACGGCATATCCGGTGCTTTGAGCACGGCAAAGCCTGCAGATTCAACCTGTGGCTTGTGCAAACGATAGACGTTTTTTAGTTCGTCGAGCATCCGGGTTGCCAAGTTGGTCGAGTCTTTGATTTGGGCCGTCGTGGACAGATCAAGCAAAATCTTTGCAACGTTCTTATTTTGGACGTTGAGGTTCACTCCGCCAATCAAGTCCGCTGCGTTTTCCTTCTGCGCAAGCCAGCTTGCAGCAGTACTCGATGCGCCTCGGTCAGACAAAACGTAGACTGAGCTGCCTCCTGCTGTTGGTCGCACGAAGGCGTCCGCATGGATGGAAACGAATAAGTCGGCCTTGACGCGTCGGGCTTTTTCAACGCGCACATGTAAGGGTACGAAGTAATCGCCATCACGCGTCAGATAGGCGCGCATACCGGGTGTTGCATCAATGCGTGCCTTCAATTTTTGTGCGATGGCAAGCACGACATCTTTTTCGTAAGTGCCGCCTTTGCCGATTGCGCCAGGGTCTTCGCCACCGTGCCCCGGATCGAGCGCTACGGTAATTGTGCGTCCACGTCGGTTGTTTGGCTGCGGTGCTACCTTGGCTTCGAGTGGTGGTGCAATGGAACTTGGTATGACAGGCGTCGCTGCCATGCCCGAGCCCTTTGGGTTGCGTCCGATGTCTTCAAGAATACGTGCTAATGGATCTTCTTCCATTTTTTGCGGATTCTTTTTTAGAAGCGCAGCGAGTGGATCCTGCGCATTCTTCGGGTACAAATCCAGCACCAGTCTGAACTTGTAATTACCAACAGGTTTGAGCGTAAAGACTTGTGGTGCGATGGCCTGCTTTAAATCGAAAACAATACGTACAACGTTAGAGCGATTCTGCGCGACACGCAGGGATCGAATGTAGGGATCATCAGGTCGGACTTTGCGCACGAGTTCGTTGAGCGCAGGGTTGACATCCATACCCTGAATATCAACGACCATTCTGTGCGGATTTTCAAGGGTGAAATGTTCTGCGCGCAATTCGCTGTCGAGTTCGAGCGTTACACGCGTGTACTCGTCGGCAGGCCAGGTGCGCACGGCAAGCAGTTGCGCAGCCATCGCAATGCGTGGGATAACGGGAAGCAATAAAAGGGTCGTGGCGGCGCCTAACAGGCGACGTCGGCTTAGCGCTCGTTTGTCTGACAGTTGATTGTCAGTAGAGGAGGCAAAGCGTTGATCCATGAAAGCCCTTTTTCTGAATACGCACTAAGTGTGACTAAGCGGCCTAATCCGGCATAACTGAGCTCGATCAATAAGTCTGGATCGCTCAACAAATTGCCTGCGCGCTCTGGCCATTCAATCAAAATCAGCGCGTTGTTTTTAAAGAGATCGCGAAACCCAGCATCTAACCAATCTGCGTCTTCGCTAAATCTATAAAAATCAAGATGATAGAAGTATAAGTTAGAAACTTCATAAGATTCAAGTAGTGCGTAACTTGGACTTTTAATTCGACCAGAAATGCTGCAGTGCCGCAAAAAAGCACGTACAAGTGCAGTCTTGCCGGCCCCTAAGTCACCTTTTAGATGAATACGACCTCCTGCGGCCGGGCCAGGCCACAGTTTCCCCTCGGCATCAGCGCGAAGATCTGCAGCAACAAGTGCCAAGGCTTGACCCAGCGTATCCGTCGCGTGTTCGTCTGCAAGCTCAAGTTTGAGTGTGGAATGCGTCATATTGGTCTAGGAGATGAGCGACAACCAGATGGGCAGTGTTAGTGCTGAAAGCGGTGTGCCAATGGATATCAATAAACTGACTGCACGTGCATCGCCGCCCATACGGACGGTTAGTACATAGGCCGCAGTCGCAGGTGGCATCGTAGCGAACAAAATTAGCATCTGGCGTTCAAGAGCATTGAGTGCAAAACGGTCGCAGATGAGCCATGCGCAGATCGGTAGAGCGATGAGCTTGATAGTGAGCATCCAAGCGATGAGTTTAAAGTTCGTTTGACCAGGCTCCCAAGTCAAACTCGCACCTACGCACAGAATACCCAGCGCGATCGCTGCAACGCCAAGCTTGCCAAATAATATATCGATAAATTGCGGCAGTTGCAGTCCTGCTAAGTTGAACAGTAGACCAAGAACTGTGGACACGAGTAACGGATTGCGCACCAGCGCGCCAACAAAGCCCACACCCTGATTTCTAGCAAGTGCATAGATTGCGGCGAGGTTGACAATCGGCACGGCAAAGCCCACGATTAGCGCCATCACTGCCTGTCCGGATGCACCAGCCAAACCTGGTGCGAGCGCGAGAGCGATGTAGGTATTGAAGCGGTAGCCGCACTGCGCTAGCGAGGCCATCGTAAAAGAGGGCGCGCGCAGGATAGGCCAGGCAAGCCAGGAGAGCGCGATTCCACACGCGGCAACAGCGGCTGTCGCAAAAAACAACTCTGCTGCCGTGCTCATAGAAATAGGAACGCGGACGATTGACTGGAACAGCAGAGCAGGAAACAAGACGTAGTAAATCAGCTTCTCTAGACTGACAAAAAATTCACGCGAAAATCCGAACTTTCGGTTCAGTAGCCAGCCGAAAATAATGATTAGAAAATCTGGCAGGACAAGCAATGCGGCAGACATGGAATTGAGTTGCTCTTGTGAGGCGTGAATGAGCTGAATGCTACTATTGTCTGGCAATGAGTGCACCTGAGTCCGCCGCGATTAGTGCTTTTATCGATGCCGTCTGGCTCGAAGACGGTCTGTCGACCAATACACTTGCCGCCTACCGCCGCGACTTAGTCGCCTTTGAACAATGGTTATTCGCTGAGCGCGGATTTGATATCGACCATGCGCAGGCCGCAGATCTGCAGGCTTGGTTCGCTGCCAAACACGCCGAAACCAAGCCAAGCACGGCTAACAGACGGCTGGCAACGTTACGTCGTTACTATTTGTGGGCTCTTCGACATCAGCGTGTTTCAGTCGATCCGTGTCTGCAACTAACCTCTGCTAAACAGGCCTTGCGGATTCCTAAAACCCTGTCCGAGGAACAGGTAGAGTCTCTACTTAAACAACCGCCGCTGCACACACCACGTGGTTTGCGCGACCGCGCGATGTTAGAGGTGCTGTACGCCACGGGGTTGCGGGTGTCGGAGTTAGTTGGCCTCGCAGTGCTAGATGTGAGCCTTGGGGACGGAGTTGTGCGTGTTGTCCAAGGTAAGGGTGGTAAAGATCGCCTCGTGCCCCTCGGTGCAGAGGCAGCCCACTGGATAACGACTTATTTGAAAGAAGCACGTCCGGCACTAATGGGTGCGCGTACCGCACCCGCTTTGTTTGTTACGGCGCGGGCCGGACCGATGACACGACAGTCTTTCTGGTTGCTCATTAAGAAATACGCGGTATTGGCAGGCGTAAAAGCGCCCTTGTCGCCACACGTGTTGCGTCATGCCTTTGCGACCCATCTGCTTAACCATGGTGCAGATTTGCGGGTGGTGCAGATGCTGCTAGGGCATGCCGATATCTCGACAACGCAAATCTACACACACGTAGCCCGTGAGCGACTCAAGTCCTTGCATGCCCAGCATCACCCTAGAGGCTAGTCAGAGCGCTTAAATTGGCGCACCTTGCTAAACTAGAACAAAGCCGCCGTAACTCAGTGGATAGAGTACCTTCCTCCTAAGAAGGGAGTCGGACGTTCGATTCGTCTCGGCGGCGCCATTCATCTTCCTTTTCGTAGCCTCGCAACATGACGCAACACGCAGAAGAACGTAATCCCGGCTTGTTGGATAACCCTCTCGCTCTCAGAACGATTTTGATCGGTACCTTAATCGTCTTGCTTGCAATGGGCATCCGTGCAACCATCGGTTTGTTCATTCAGCCGATGGGGCTTGAGCGTGGCTGGGGGCGTGAAGTTTTCTCCATGGGGTTTGCCCTGCAGAACCTTGTCTGGGGCTTTGGTGCGATTGGTGCGGGCATGATGGCCGATCGACTCGGTTCGGGTAGAACGATTGCGCTGTGTGCTGCGTTCTATGCGGTCGGGTTGCTTGGCACGCGATTTTCCTCGACGGAGCTAGAGTTCTATTTAAGCGCTGGAGTGCTGATCGGGCTTGGGCAGGCTGGGACGACCTTTGCAGTGATTTTGCCAGTCATTGCGCGCACTGTTCCTTTGTCCTCTCGCAGCACTGCAATGGGGATTGCAAGCGCGGGCGGGTCACTGGGACAATTCCTTGTTGTACCGACGGGCCAATTGTTAATTGATTCGTTAGACTGGACCGGTGCCTACCTTGTTCTTTCCATGGTGCTTGCTGCGACACTTCCTTTGGCCTGGTTTTTGCGAGGTAAACCTGGAGCAAACACTGGACCTCAGCAGTCAATGTTCTCTGCTATTGGGCAGGCGCTGAAGCACCCAACTTTCCATTTTTTGTTTTGGGGCTATTTCGTTTGTGGTTTTCATACGGCTTTCATTACCTTGCATCTGCCCGCCTTCGTTGTGGATAAGGGCTTAAATGCAAGTACCGGCGCATTTGCGATCGGATTGATCGGTTTGTTCAATGTGTTTGGCTCGTTCACTGCAGGCAAACTTGGCGGAACGCACAGCAAGAAGAATTTACTCGCGGGCTTATATGCCTTGCGTGCTGTGGGCCTGATTTGGATTCTCGTCATGCCAACGTCCCCTTGGGTCGTTTATGTTTTTGCTGCATGGATGGGTGTGTTTTGGTTGGGCACTGTTCCTCTAACCCAAGGACTGATTGGACAGATCTATGGTCTGCGTTTTGCTGCAACCTTGTCGGGTATGGTTTTCTTGGGACATCAACTCGGAAGTTTTACGGGCGTTTGGCTCGGCGGTCGGGTGCAGGCGGTGACCGGAAGTTATGACTTAGTGTGGTGGATCGGGATCTTGCTCGCGCTGATGGCTGCTGCGCTATGTTTGCCGGTACGCGAGAGTCCCATCAATGTTCAACAACTTGCTAAAGCCAGTTAGTCCCTTTGGAGGGTTATGCAAGTACGTACAAAACGACGGTTGATTTGGCTGCTAGGTGGAGCAACGCTTTGCGTCGTTCTTGTTGCTGGCTTGATCGGCTACACAACGCCCGGCATGCGCCTGAACTGGGATAGCATTGCCGCTCTATGCGGTTTCTGATCGCAGTCCCATGCACACCTTGACGCAATATCCTAGCGTGCACGCATCGCACCTCGGTGCGAATGCCGCCCGAGATGTCTCGGTGTTAACAGTTAATAACCGTCTAGCGCGCAGGCTAATCCAGTTATTGGCGCAACAGCAGTCTGCACGCGGTCAGCTTGTTGCTGAAATCCCCGAAATCATGCCCTGGTCAGGCTGGGTGACACATCAATTGGGTCGCGCAGGGTTTGAAGAGCTGTTGCGTCCCCATGCTCGGCAGCTTGATGGATTTGAGGCGCAACTAGTTTGGGCGCAAGTGATTGAAAGGTGCGAGGGCGATGATGCGTTGCTTGATGTCCATCAGGCCGCAGCGATCGCGCTTGGGGCAGACCAGCTGATCGAAGAGTGGCAGATCAAGGTCTCGGAGCACGAGCACACTGAGGAATACGATCGGTTTCGGCATTGGCGGGATGCTTACCGTGAGCGGTTGCATGCGCTAGACGCGCTTGATGGGAGTACTGCGCTCACACGACTGATTCATCACGTCGAGAACGGTTTGCCTTTGCCTGCGCAGGTCGTGCTTGCCGGTTTCACTGAGATTTCCCCACGCATGGGCGTTTTGTTAGACGCACTCGTTGCACGCGGAGTCGAGGTTTCAACGCTGGTAGAAGATTATTCGCAAGCGTCGCAGGTGATGCGCGTTGAAGCGATCACCGCACAAGCGGAGTGGCAGGCTGCAGTGGCATGGGCGCGCTCGAAACTCGATGAACAACCTTCCGGGCGCTTTGCAATCGTTGCCGTGTCTTTAGATGCGCAGGCAGCCTTTGCACGGCGCGTGCTGGAGCAAGGCCTCAGTGATGGGGACGGCGTGCCTTTGCATGCCTTTAACGTTGCGGTAGCCAGACCGTTGGCTGACTGGGCCGCGTGTCGTGCTGCCATTGCCTGGTTGCGGACGTTTGTGCTCATGAAAGAGCAGTCTGGTGCTATCCCCGAAGATCTCGGCGCCGCATTGTTAGCGGGGTACTGCATTGGTCACAGCACAGAGCAGGGCGCCCGTGCAATGGTGGACGCGGGATGGCGTGATTGGCAGGTGAGCCGCGTATCGCTAGCTTCATGGACGTCCGCGATTGAGCCGTTGCATCAGCTATCTCCTGCTTGGCAACGCGCATGGCAGGATTGGCAAGCGTTTCCGCGCACCATGGCGTTGCATCGTTGGTCCGAGGCGTTCAGGGCAACATTGGCGACGCTGGGTTATCCGGGACGCGGTGCGCAGAGTTCTGCAATGTATCAAGTTCTTGAAGCGATTGATGCATTGCTAGAGCGCTTTGAATCATTAAGCGCACTTTTTCCATCTGTGCAGGCGTCCGAAGCGTTAAGCACTCTGGGGCGTTTGGCCAGAGCAACGATGTTTCAACCGCAACGTGATGCACATGCCCGACTTGATGTATTAGGTCTCTTGGAAGCGGAAGGGGGGCAATGGGATGGTGTTTGGATACTTGGTTTGACTGACGAGGTATTGCCAGCGGCTACCAAGCCCAACCCATTGATTCCGATGGCAGCATTACGCCGGGCGCAAGCGCCTCGGGCGACACCCGAGAGAGAGAGTCAATGGGCGCAGCAAATTTTTTCTAACTTGTGCAAAGTTGCACCCGCCGTAACTGTCAGCTCTCCTCGCTTTGAGGGAGAGCGCGAGCTTCGTCCATCTCCTTTGATCCAAGGTCTCACTCCAAGCGAGCTGATACAGGAGCTTAGTGCTGAGGCTGTTCAGCGGTGGGAACCCCCAAAGCTAGAAGCATGGAAGGATGATCAAGGTCCACCGCTCGCCGCGAACGAAAAAGTACAAGGTGGAGTCTCCGTATTGGAAACGCAGGCCATCAATCCGCTATGGGCGTTCTTTCGGTACCGCCTAGGTGTTAAAGGCTTGCCTGCGTATGGTGAGCTGCCACAAATGGCGATACGTGGGAAATTTTTACACGGTGTGATGGAACGGATTTGGGAGTCGTTGCGTGACCAAAGTGGTCTGCAGTTGGCAATTGACGCAGAGACTCTCTTGCCACAGCTCAAGGAGATCGTGCATGCTGTTGCAGCCAAAGAGCTTAGCGCGTACGAGATAACTTTGCGCGATCTGGAAGTTCGGCGTGGGATGCGTGTGGTCCACGATTGGTTACTCCAAGAGGCCAATCGCACACCTTTCGTTGTTCGGGAAATTGAGCAAAAGCGGCAACTAAACATTAATGGACTTGTACTCGACGTCAGGTTAGATCGTTTAGACCAACTGTTATCTGAAGATCAGGGTAATGGAACAGCACACCTCGCGGTCATTGATTACAAGACGGGGCAGTCTTTACCGAAGGTATTGAAGGATTGGGAAGGTGCGCGCCCAGTTAATCTACAAGTGCCGGTCTATGCCGCGATGCTCAACGCACAAGAGGGTGCTGAGCGTGTTACGGACAATGCAATCAGTGCGTTAATGCTGGTGCGTTTGCATGCACGCGGTTCGGAGGCGATGGGACTGACCGAACATGATGATCTCGGCTTGAAGGGATTAAAGACCCTCACCAAAGCAAAGTATGCAGATCCTGACTGGTCCTCTATGCTCTCCCGGCTGAGGGCGGTAATCGATATGCTGGCGCAAGAGTTTGTGCAAGGTGTCGCCGTGAATCAGTCTTGGAAGGGAGCAGACTTAGCGTTTTGTGACATCTTGCCCTTGTTGAGGTATTTCGATCAGGGTGACGAGGACGCACAGGGAGACAGCGATGACGACGTCTGATCGCAAACCGTCCGATGCGTCGATCCGTGCTCGCGCGGTTGACCCACGCCGTTCGTTTTTAGTGCAAGCGCCGGCGGGTTCTGGGAAAACAGAGTTATTGACGGATCGTATTCTGGCATTGCTGGCTAACGTTAAGCGACCAGAAGAAATCGTTGCCATCACTTTTACACGGAAGGCGGCTTCCGAAATGCATGATCGTGTGCTCAAAAAGCTCTCGGATGCGATCACCTTGCAGGATCCACCGGATGCCGAGCACGACAGGCGCAGTTGGTTACTCGCCCGCGGAGCACTTGCGCGCGACAAGGAGTTTGGTTGGAATCTACTTGAATACCCAGCTCGGCTAGCGATTCGAACCATTGATTCATTCTGCTCGGGTTTGGTTCGCAGTATGCCTTGGCTATCGTCAATGGGTGGATTGCCTGTTGTTGCGGAGGATCCAGAGCTTCACTATCAGGCTGCCGCACGTGCCACCCTTGCAATGGCTGGTGAGGATGAAGGTGTCAGGCGCTTGCTTGAGCACATGGATCTGGATGTGCAGGCAACTTGCAACGCGCTAGCCGGGATGCTTGCGCAGCGCGATCAATGGCTATCTTTGCTGCAAGAAGGTGATGATCGATTGCTCTTGGAAGATAATTTTGAGCACACCGTATCGCAGCAGCTCGATCGTTTGCTCTTGGCGATGCCAGCTGGTTGGTCCCAGGAATTAGCACCCTTAGCGCGCATTGCGGCCGATAACTTGAACCAGCAAGCGCCTGCACATCCAGTGTGTGCCTTGCTGGATTGGGGCGGTGAGCCGCTGGACGCGAGTGCAGGTGATCTTGATCGTTGGCGAGGTCTAGCCGCCTTGTTACTTACGACGGGCGGGACAGTTCGCTCGCAAATCAGCGTAAAAATTGGGTTTCCGCCTACCGCAGAGTTTGCTCCAGCAAAAAAAGCCTTTGCCCAATGGCTCGAGCGTTTTCGGATAGATCCGGTGCCGGAATGGGTCGAGCGCTTGGCAGAGATTAATGAGACGCCGAACCCGGTTTTTAGCCAAGATCAGTGGGAGATCTTGCAGTCCCAATTGCAATCTTTACGTCTTGCCGCGGGCCAATTGACGCTGCAATTTATGCAGGCTGGCGAGGTCGACTTCACCGAGATTGCGAGACGAGCGGATTTAGCTTTGGGGCGCGTTGATCAACCGAGCGAGTTACTGCTAAGGCTTGATGCGAATATCCAGCATCTTTTGATTGATGAGTTTCAGGACACAAGTCAATCGCAAATCCAGCTCATAGAAAAAATCACGTCAGGCTGGCAGCCTGACGATGGACGCACAGTGTTTTTTGTTGGCGACCCGATGCAGTCGATCTATCGCTTTCGTAAAGCGAATGTCAGTCTATTTTTGCAAGTTCGAGATCACGGCCTACGCGCTTTTAGTGACGACAGTCTCATTCCAGAATACCTACAGCTCAGCGATAATTTTCGCTCGCAAGCGGGCATTGTGCATTGGGTAAACCAAACGTTTGATCCGATGTTTCCGCAGGAGGATGATCCTGAGGTCGGAGCAATTTCGTACGCAAAGTCAGAGCCGTTTAAAGAACTTGCCCAAGGTGATGCCGTGCACTTTCATCATGCATGGGTTGGGTCATCGCTGAGTACCGAGAATATCGTAGTGGATTTGGTGCGCGAAGCACTCGCGCAGTTTCCAAAGGCCGAACACCCAGTAGCGGTATTGGTTCGCGCGCGCTCTCACCTTAATGATGTGACGCGCTTGCTGACACAAGCAGGGATTGCATGCAGAGCTGTGGATCTCGTGCCGCTCGATAAGCGCCCCTATGTGATCGATCTGGTGCAGATCGTTCGCGCCGTGACACATCCGGGGGATCGTGCGGCTTGGATTTCTATCTTGCGATCGAGTTATTGCGGTTTGTCATTGAAGAGTCTGCATGCGCTGTTTGCTCAATATCCAAGGGTTGCGGCTCCACAGGTTTTGCAACGTGTCTTGCGTGTGACGGGTGACGGGCAGCAGTGTTTGGCTGCGCAGATATTAGAACCGGCTGAGTTTGAGCGACTACGTGCTGTCGTGCCTCCATTGCTTGAGGCCCTTGAAGCGGATGATGTGTTGCCTTTTGCTTCCCGACTGCAACGATTGTGGCGCGATCTTGGTGGCCCAGGCTTAGCGCAGTCACCTTCTGACTTGCTCGACGCGGAAAGTCTGTTTGCACTGATCGAGCGCATGGCGCCCTATGGCGGATTAGATGTCGGCGCGCTTGAAAAACAAATGAAGAAATTGTTTGCTTCACCTGGAACTGACGCGCAAGCAGTTGAAGTAATGACCATGCATAAGTGCAAAGGGCTGCAGTTTGAATCTGTGATTTTGTATGGACTGCATCATGGGCCGACAAGCGATCGCGTGCCGCTGGTGTACTTTGAACAGGTTGGCTCAAAGCTGATGCTCGGTCCAATTAAACCTCGCGCCCGAGAGGGCCACGATCCGATTTCACGCTACCTTGGGTTACGCGAGAAGCGTCGAGGTGATTACGAGGTGGATCGGTTGCTGTATGTGGCGGCCACGCGCGCCAAGCAGCGATTACATCTCGTCGCTGAGCTCTCGGTCAAGGATGGGGCAGTTGCTAAGCCCGCCTCCGGTAGTTTGCTTGGCCGACTGTGGTCAAGTTGGCCTTCTGTGGAGGTCCCGCCCGATGTTCAGCAGAGCGATCCGGCTGTTCCCCCGATTCCAGCGCATCGCGGATCAGATTTGCTCAGGCGTGAGTTGACTGCGTTAAGCGCGCAGTCGGATAGAGCCCGCGAGGGCTTAACTAGAATGACTGAGTTGGGCGCTGGCTATACCCAGGCCTATGCTTGGCCGGCCACCAAGTCCCATGAGCGGGTTCTTGGAACATTAGTTCACGCATGGTTGGATCACTTGGGACGACATTCTGGTCGAGATTGGAGCGTTGACAAACTGCGCGAGCAGCGCGGACGCATTGAATTGCAATGTCGACAGATCGGATTGCCGCAAGAACAGATCGTAGACTCGGCGCAAGAGGTCCTTGAAACCCTGTTGGCGATGATGACAAATGAACGAGGGCAAGATTTATTGCTGCGTTTGGATGCGCGGCGTGAATGGGCCTTGCTGGATACTGAGGGAAAAGTGTCGGTGCTTGATTTAGCGATATCCGAGAAAACGGGATGGTTGGTCGTTGATTACAAAACCGGACGTCCGGCAATGGACGAGAGCAGAGAGGCGTTTGGCGTGCGGATGCTGGCGCGATATGCAGCGCAACTTGCGCGCTATTGTGAACAGGTCAGTGCTTTGGATGGTCGGCCTGCTCGCGCAGCCTTGTATTTTCCGCGTGATGACCTATGGTTTGACTTTGATCCCCGCGCACGCGGCTAGCCCTGCTAGAATTGAGGTTGGCGGGCCCCTTCGCATGGTTCGGCGGCAAACCTGGTCAGGTCGGGAACGAAGCAGCCATAGTCGTGCAGAACTAGTGCCGAAGTCAGGCTCGCCTCTTTAATTACCGTTTGTGGTCGGTACAGCTCATGAGTTATCTGGTCCTTGCGCGCAAATGGCGTCCCCGTTCATTCGACACCCTTGTCGGACAGGATCACGTTGTCCGTGCGTTGACGCATGCTTTGACAACTCAGCGCTTGCACCACGCCTGGCTGTTTACTGGTACGCGCGGCGTTGGGAAGACCACGCTCTCGCGTATTTTGGCTAAGTCCCTCAATTGTGAGAAAGGCATCACAGCCACCCCCTGCGGTGTCTGTCAGGCCTGCACTGAGATCGATGAAGGTCGTTTTGTCGACTACCTTGAGCTCGATGCGGCTTCCAATCGTGGTGTTGAGGAAATGACGCAGTTGCTTGAACAGGCTGTTTACTCGCCCGGTGCGGGACGCTTCAAGGTCTACATGATCGACGAAGTTCATATGCTCACGGGACACGCCTTCAATGCAATGCTCAAGACTCTCGAAGAGCCTCCGCCACACGTCAAATTTATCTTGGCAACGACCGACCCCCAGAAAATACCGGTCACGGTCTTGTCACGCTGCTTGCAGTTCAACCTTAAGCAAATGCCGGGTGAGGCGATTGTTGGTCACCTTGAGAACGTTCTTGCCCAAGAGCAAATGCCCTTTGAGGTTCCTGCGCTTCGGTTGTTAGGGCAAGCGGCCGCTGGTTCCATGCGCGACGCGTTGTCTCTTACAGATCAAGCCATTGCATATAGTGCTGGAAACCTCACTGAAGAGGCTGTACGCGGAATGCTCGGCACGATCGATCAGCGACACCTGGTGCGCTTGCTTGATGCGCTTCAGGCCGGTCAGGCTGCAACTGTGCTTGAGATTGCAGATGAGCTCGCGACGCGAGGCTTGTCCTACCGTGCGGCACTCGCCGATTTGGCCGTGATGTTGTCCCGGATCGCAATTGTTCAGAGGGTCTCTCAGGCTCTGGATCAAACTGACCCGATTGCCAGCGACCTGTCGCGTTTCGCTGCAAGTATGCATCCAGATGTGGTGCAGTTGTTTTACACCGTCGCCGTGCATAGCCGTAATGAGCTCGTGTTAGCGCCCGACGAGTATGCCGGCTTCGTCATGGCGTGCCTGCGAATGCTGGCTCTGGTGCCACGCGGTGCGCAAGAGCCAGAAAAGCTTCCACACAGTGAGCCTGTTCAATCGCCACCCAGCGCACCAGAGACAAGCATTGCCGCGCCGGTGACAACAACTATCCCTGTGCCTAAAGCTGCACCAGCTGCCGCACCCATCACCGCATCTGCGGCTGCACCGATTGGTGCACCAATTGCAGCGCCAGTTGCCACGCCCGATGCAAAGCCGACTGCAGAGCAGGCTCGCTCGAACGTTGATGTGGTGCTACCGGAACCTTGGGCTGCGTTTTCGGCGAAGTTACCCTTGACGGGAATGGCTCAGCAACTTGCCCGTCAGTCTGAGTGCGTTTCTGCCAAGGGACGTACGATTTTGCTTCGTGTTTCCAATAAGGCACTGTCGGAAGGTGTGCATGCCGAGAGATTACGCGTTGTGTTGAAAGAGTTTTTTGGTGCGGATCTCCAGGTCGCATTTGAGGTAGGAGCGGTGCACGGCGAGTCGGCGCATGCTCTGGACCTTGCCGAGCAGGAGACGCGCCAACAAAACGCCGAAGCGTCGGTTCAGGTTGATCCTTTTGTGCAGGCCTTAGTCAAAGATTTTGGCGCGCAGGTTGTGCCGGGCTCTGTCCGTCCTGGGCAGTCGAATTCAATTTAAATTAATCGTATTTAGGAATTTCTATCATGATGAAAGGGCAGATTGCCGGTCTGATGCGCCAAGCACAACAGATGCAAGAAAATATGAAGAAGGCGCAGGATGCGCTCGCCGATATACAGGTTGAGGGTGCTTCGGGTGGTGGATTGGTTAAAGTCACCATGACATGCCGTCATGACGTCAAGCGCGTCGCGATTGATCCAAGCCTGCTGGCCGATGATAAAGACATGCTCGAAGACTTGGTTGCCGCTGCGTTTAACGATGCCTTGCGCAAGGCAGAGGCCACGTCCTCGGAAAAAATGGCTGCGGTAACAGCCGGCATGCCGTTGCCGCCCGGAATGAAGTTGCCTTTCTAATTTCATTCCATGGAAAACTCTACGTCAGAGCCGCAGCCATTATTGGCCCTGGTCGAGGCTTTAAAGCGTCTGCCTGGCGTTGGGGTACGCACTGCGAGACGCATGGCCTACCACCTGCTGCAACATGATTTGCAGGCGGCCCAACAACTGGGTCAGGCGTTGACCAATGCCGTAGAGCGGCTGCAGCATTGCGAGCAGTGCAACGGATTTACCGAAGTCCCTGTCTGTGCAACCTGTTTGCACCCAGAGCGCGATAAGACCTTGCTTTGTATTGTCGAGACCCCGGCAGATCAAAATTCGATCGAAGCGACCCATGGCTACACCGGGCTTTATTACGTCCTGATGGGACGCTTAGCGCCTCTCGAAGGCACTGGCCCCGACGAGCTTGATTTTGATCGTGTGCTTGAAAGAGCGGCCGATGGAATTGTGCAGGAGGTCATCTTGGCGACGAACTTTACAGCCGAGGGTGAAACAACAGCGCACTACCTTTCCGAGGCGTTACGCACACGCGGGATCAAGGTAACCAGATTGGCGCGTGGTGTCCCTGCAGGCAGTGAAATCGAATACGTTGATGCAGGCACTGTCGCCTGGGCGCTCATGGAACGCAAGCCCACCTAAGTTAGGCGGGATTAATAAGATTTAGCGCTGCGCTTCAATCAAGCTGTCTAGTTTGCGTGCATCGGTCACAAACGCGCGGATGCCTTCCGAAAGTTTTTCAGTCGCCATCGCGTCTTCGTTCAATAAGAAGCGGAAAGCCTGTTCGCCTGCGGGTAGGCGCTTGGCCGGGTTCGTGCGCGCGAACTCCGCGCTTAAGCGCGAGGTAACGCTGCCTTGATCGGCTGAAAGGCTTGCAAGTAATTCTGGACTGATCGTGAGCAGATCACATCCTGCGAGCGCCAGAATTTGGCCTGTATTTCTAAAGCTTGCTCCCATAATTTCAGTGGCAATCTCAAAATTTTTGTAATAGCTATAAATGCGCGATACGGATAGCACGCCCGGATCGTTCACTCCGCTATTGGCAACTTCGTCCCAGGCGGATCCCTGCTGTTTCTTGTGCCAGTCGTAGATGCGGCCAACAAACGGCGAAATCAACTGCACTTTTGCATCCGCACATTCAACTGCTTGGATGAGGGAGAATAGTAGGGTGAGATTGCAACGGATGCCTTCGGCCTGCAGAACCCGAGCAGCTTGTATGCCTTCGTAAGTCGCAGCGATTTTGATCAAGATGCGTGTGCGCTCAAAGCCTGCTTTCTCATACAGCGCAATGAGGCGGCGAGCACGTTCAACGGTGCTGCGCGTGTCGAAAGACAGTCGTGCATCGACTTCGGTCGAGACCCGTCCTGGAACGATGTTGAGAATTTCGGTGCCGAAGGCCACCAGGAGGTGGTCGACTAAGTCTGGGGTGCTAGCACCTGAATTGGCACGTACACAGCGCTCAAGCATGGGCTTGTAAGCGTCTTGTTGTACGGCTTTAAGGATCAAGGACGGGTTGGTCGTTGCATCCGTGGGCTGATAGCGCCGCATGCCCTCAAAGTCGCCTGTATCGGCGACAACGGTGGTTTGAGATCTTAGGGATTCGAGAAGGCTTGCCATCGGGTTATACTTCCAAGGTTTGCTTACTGATTTTGACGCCGGGGTTGATTGTGCTGCCAAATATATTTCAAGAAATAGAGCTAAAGAATGCTAAGCACATCGCTTCTAAGCACAGCGCTTCGCAGCACAATTCATCTAATGAGAGCGTTTCTTTGCGCTCCCCTGCGATTTTAGCGCTCGCGGACGGAACCGTCTTTCAGGGGGTGTCAATTGGTGCTGAGGGCCACACCGTTGCCGAGGTTGTATTCAACACGGCGATGACCGGATATCAAGAAATCCTTACTGACCCAAGTTACAGCGGTCAGATCGTCACGTTGACCTACCCCCACATCGGCAATACTGGGATAAATCCCGAGGACGTTGAGTCGAGTAAGGTGCATGCGGCCGGTCTAATTGTGCGCAACTGCCCCCAGCTTCTCTCGAACTTCCGCTCGACACAATCTTTGCCAGATTATTTGAAGTCTCAAGGCATTGTCGCCATTGCTGAGATCGATACGCGCAAGTTGACGCGTATTTTGCGTGAGGGTGGTGCGCAAGGCGGATGTATTTTGGTTGGCGATGATGCAAAGCGCGCGCTGGAACTTGCTGCGAAGTTTCCTGGCATGTCCGGCCAAGACCTTGCGAAAGTTGTTTCGTCGACGGCTGCGTCCACTTGGACTGAAAGCACCTGGACTCTGGGGCAGGGCTACGGCAAGACCGACAGCAAAACCCCACACGTTGTTGCTTACGATTTTGGTGTGAAGTCAAACATTCTCCGACTGTTGGCCGAGCGTGGATGCCGTATCACGGTGGTGCCAGCGCAAAGCACTGCGGACGATGTGTTGAAACTTAATCCCGATGGTGTGTTTTTATCGAACGGTCCTGGGGACCCCGATCCCTGCGACTACGCGATTGCAGCGGCAAAGGTTTTCCTCGAGCGCAAGCTACCGTTGTTCGGCATTTGTTTAGGGCACCAGATTATGGGCTTAGCGCTCGGTGCAAAAACGGTCAAAATGAAAACCGGCCACCATGGCTCCAACCATCCGGTGCAAGACGTCGCCACAGGTCGCGTGTTCATCACCGCACAGAACCACGGTTTTGCAGTCGATGCAAAGACGCTACCCAAAAATGCACGCGTTACGCACGTATCACTTTTTGATGGCACCTTGCAGGGCTTTGAATTGACCGACCGTCCAGCATTTTGTTTCCAAGGTCACCCAGAAGCTAGCCCTGGACCGCACGACATCGTTGTTCTGTTCGACAAATTCATGAGCCTGATGGCTAGTAAAAAATAAAGAGTCACCATGCCCAAACGTACTGACCTAAAAAGTATCCTTATCATTGGCGCCGGCCCGATCATTATCGGTCAGGCCTGCGAGTTCGATTACTCCGGCGCGCAGGCTTGCAAAGCGCTGAAGGCCGAAGGGTATCGAACCATTCTGGTGAACAGTAACCCCGCGACGATCATGACTGATCCAGAAACGGCGGACGTCACCTACATCGAGCCCATCACTTGGCAAGTTGTAGAAAAAATCATTGAGAAAGAGCGTCCTGATGCGGTGCTGCCTACGATGGGTGGACAGACGGCACTGAACTGCGCGTTGGATCTGGATAAGCATGGCGTACTCAAAAAGTTTGGCGTTGAACTGATCGGCGCGAATGCGCATGCCATTGAGAAAGCCGAAGATCGTCAAAAGTTCAAAGTGGCGATGACTGCCATTGGTTTAGAGTCAGCGAAATCTGGCGTAGCGCATACGCTGGAAGAAGCATGGGAAGTGCAAAAGCGAATCGCTGTGGAAATCGGTACCTCGGGCTTCCCTGCGGTGATTCGTCCAAGCTTTACGCTCGGTGGTAGTGGTGGCGGAATTGCCTACAACGCCGAAGAGTTCGAGACGATTTGCCGCCGCGGTCTTGAGGCCTCGCCGACAAGCGAGCTCTTGATCGAAGAGTCGTTGCTCGGCTGGAAAGAATTTGAGATGGAAGTTGTGCGCGACAGCGCGGATAACTGCATTATCGTGTGTTCGATCGAAAACCTCGATCCAATGGGTGTGCACACCGGTGACTCCATCACCGTTGCGCCCGCGCAAACGCTGACTGATAAAGAATATCAGATCATGCGTAATGCCTCGATCGCAGTGTTGCGTGAGATCGGTGTAGATACTGGTGGTTCTAACGTTCAGTTCGCGCTCAATCCGCATAACGGCCGGATGATTGTGATTGAAATGAATCCGCGCGTATCGCGTTCATCCGCGCTGGCCTCGAAGGCTACCGGTTTTCCGATTGCGAAAGTCGCGGCCCGCTTGGCAGTTGGCTACACACTTGATGAGCTTAAGAACGAAATTACGGGTGGTGCAACGCCCGCGTCCTTCGAGCCCACGATCGATTACGTCGTGACAAAGGTTCCGCGTTTCGCTTTCGAGAAGTTCCCGACAGCAGATGCACGACTGACTACGCAGATGAAGTCTGTGGGTGAGGTAATGGCGATTGGACGGACTTTCCAAGAGTCATTTCAAAAGGCACTCCGCGGCCTTGAGGTCGGTGTCGATGGGTTGAACCAAAAGACTACTGATCGCGAAAAAATTCAAATCGAACTTGGCGAGCCAGGCCCAGAGCGTATCTGGTACGTCGGTGATGCATTTGCACAAGGTTTTTCGTTAGAAGAAGTGCATCAGTTGACGCATATTGATCCATGGTTCTTGTCGCAGATTAAAGAAATTGTCGATATCGAATTGGCGCTCGAACAGCGCACGCTCGGTGATGTCGACGCTGCGACCTTGTTGCAGCTCAAGCGACGCGGTTTCTCTGACCGCAGGCTGGCTTTCCTGCTCGATACGGTTGAAGCCGAGGTGCGCAAGTTGCGTCACCAGTTTAATGTTCGCCCTGTATACAAACGCGTTGATACTTGCGCAGCCGAGTTCGCAACGAATACGGCTTACCTGTATTCAACCTACGAAGAAGAGTGCGAAGCTGCACCGACTGATCGTAAAAAGATCATGGTGTTAGGTGGCGGCCCCAACCGGATTGGTCAAGGTATCGAATTTGACTATTGCTGCGTGCATGCTGCCTTGGCCCTGCGCGAAGATGGTTACGAAACCATCATGGTCAATTGCAATCCCGAGACCGTCTCGACCGATTACGACACGTCAGACCGCCTGTATTTTGAGCCTTTGACGCTTGAAGATGTTTTAGAAATCGTTCACAAAGAGAAGCCTGTCGGCATCATCGTGCAGTATGGTGGGCAGACGCCTTTGAAACTGGCCCGTGCCCTAGAAGCTAACGGTGCGCCGATCATTGGGACGAGTCCTGAGTCGATCGATGTGGCCGAAGATCGCGAGCGTTTCCAGAAGCTCCTGAATAAGCTGAATTTGCGTCAGCCACCTAATCGCACTGCGCGTACCGAGAGCGAAGCGCTCAATCACGCACAAGAGATTGGTTATCCACTCGTTGTGCGGCCAAGTTATGTGCTTGGCGGCCGTGCGATGGAGATTGTGCATGAACAAAATGATCTCGAGCGCTACATGCGCGAGGCCGTAAAGGTCAGCAATGATTCGCCCGTATTGTTAGATCGCTTTTTGAACGACGCCATTGAAATCGATGTGGATTGCTTGTGCGATGGTCAGCAAGTATTTATCGGTGGTGTGATGGAGCACATTGAACAGGCGGGCGTCCACTCAGGCGACTCGGCTTGCTCGTTGCCGCCTTTCTCCCTGTCCGCTGAGATGACGGCTGAGATTAAGCGTCAAACGGCCTTGATGGCGCGTGCGTTGAATGTGTCGGGCTTGATGAACGTTCAGTTTGCTGTGCAGAAGGGTGATGTATACGTGCTTGAGGTGAATCCTCGTGCGTCGCGCACAGTTCCTTTCGTTTCGAAAGCGACTGGCCTGCAGCTTGCGAAGATTGCAGCGCGCGTGATGGCGGGTCAAACTTTAGCCACCCAAGGTGTGACAAAGGAAGTGATTCCGCATTACTTCTCGGTCAAAGAGGCGGTCTTCCCATTTGTTAAGTTCCCTGGCGTTGACACGATTCTCGGACCTGAGATGAAGTCCACGGGTGAGGTCATGGGTGTCGGTGTGACGTTTGGTGAGGCCTTTGTGAAATCGCAAATGGCCGCAAGCGTCAGTCTGCCAACGTCTGGCACTGTGTTCTTGAGCGTGAAAAATCAGGATAAGCCTAAGGCGGTAGAAGTCGCACGCGGTTTGCATGCTTTGGGTTTCAAGATTGTGGCGACACGTGGCACAGCGGCAGCGATCAAGGATGCAGGTATTCCGGTGGCTGTGGTCAACAAGGTCGCGGAGGGACGTCCGCATATTGTGGATATGCTCAAGAATGGCGAGGTGTCGTTGGTGATCAACACCGTCGAAGAGCGTCGTAATGCCATTACAGACTCACGTGCAATTCGTACGCAGGCGCTTGCTGCGCGTGTGACTTACTACACGACGATTGCTGGTGCCTGGGCTGCGGTGGAAGGTATGCAGTATTTGCGGGAAGGGAATGGTATCAAGGTATACGCATTGCAGGACTTGCACCGCTCTTTATGATCGCGGACGCCGACCTTCCTTACGCTGGCCTTCGGGTCCTGGACATATCCCAAGGGATTGCAGGCCCGTATTGTGCGCACGTGTTGTGGCAGCAGGGCGCGCATGTTCTAAAGATTGAGCCACCTGCTGGTGACTGGATCCGTTTCGTGGGTGTGATGAAAGGTGATCACAACGCTTTAGCGATTCAGTACAACGCGGGTAAGCAGGCCTTGGCGTTGGATGCCCGTACAGACGCAGGAAAAAAAATTCTGCGTGGCTTAGCGTCACAGGCTGATGTCATCGTGCAGAATTTTCGCCCCGGGGTAGCAGAGCGTCTAGGCGTGGGCTACAACGAGTTATCGCGCGAAAAGCCTGATCTTGTCTATGTTTCGATCAGTGGTTACGGACCGGATGGTCCCTACGCCGATGCACCCGCCACAGACTCCGTCATGCAAGCCGATAGTGGTTTGATGTTCTCTAATCAGGATGAGTCCGGGATGCCCCGACGTGTTGGCTTACTCGCTGCTGATGTGATGACTGGCTTGTATGCGTCACAAGGTGCGGCAACCGCACTCTACCAGCGCTTGGCACGCAAGCGTGGAACCCATGTGCAAGTTAGTTTGTTTGAGGCGTGTGCATCGTTTCAAGGAATGTGTTTTCTTGAACAAGCGATGGCGGGCAAAAGGCCCTTTGGTGCTGTGAGTGCGCCAAACGGTGTGTTCGACACGTCGGATGGAAAGATTTCTGTTGTGACGGTCAACACTGAGCATTTTCATCGTATTTGCCGTGCGATGGATCGACCCGAGTGGATTACGGATGCACGTTATCTAGATAACGCTATCCGCTTTAATAACCGTGCGCAACTCCATGCGGATATGAATGCGCAGTTAAAACATAAGCCCACTGCGCACTGGACGACCTTGTTTCAACAGCACGATGTGTTGCACGCTGCCGTGCGTGATTACAACGGAGTCATGACACATCCGCAGGCCTTGCATCTCAAGATGTTTCAGGAACTGGAACAGGCGGGTGTGGGTACGCTGCCCTACATGGGGCTACCATCGCATCCCTATCACCGCAAGGCGCAAAGCTCCCCGCGGATTGGCGAGCACTCCATTGAGGTGTTGACGGAGTTTGGTCTGGGCAAGGCTGAGATTGATCAACTGATCTCTGGCGGCATCGTCAAGCAGGCTGGATCCGCGTCTGACGTGGCCTAGTCGATGCCAGTTTTCATCACAGGGGCAAGTAGCGGGCTAGGTGCTGCGCTGGCGCGGCACTACGCAGCGCAGGGGCAGACGCTTGGTTTATTGGCGCGACGCGCCGATCGTCTGCATAGTGTGGTTGCCTCTTTGCCAGGCCAGCATCACGTGTATGCCGTCGATGTCTGCGACCGGGATGCGCTGCACGCTGCTGCGCGTCACTTTCAAGCACAAGTTGGCTTTGTCGACACGGTAATCGCCAGTGCAGGCATCAGTGCTGGTACGTTGACAGAGTGTGAGGATGATTTCTCTGTCTTCAGCGCAATCATGCAAACCAACCTGAATGCCACCGTATCAAGTTTTGAGCCGTTTGTGGCTGCTATGAAGGCCAGACGAGCCGGGACTCTGGTCGGAATCGCCAGCGTAGCGGGTGTGCGGGGATTGCCTGGTGCGGGGGCATACAGCGCGTCGAAAGCCGCTGTAGCAACCTACTGTGAGAGCCTGAGACTCGAGCTCAAGCCTCACGATGTGCATGTGGTGACGATTGCGCCAGGCTACATCAAGACGGAGATGACAGCTCAGAACCCATACTCCATGCCGTTCTTGATGGATGCTGATGCGTTTGCAGTGCGCGCTGCGAAGACGATTGCGTCTGCCCGCTCTTACGTCGTGATTCCTTGGCAGATGGGCATCGTCGCAAAAATTATGCGGCTGTTACCTAATTGGTTATACGATCGCTTAGCCGTCGATGCGCCTCGTAAACCCCGCCGTTCTGACCGATAACGGGCGGGCTTGGCTTACGGTGTCACGTCGTTTTGTGTGCCACCTGCTAAATGATCCACGTCACCCCAGCGAATGACGCTCCATCCTTGTGGCGAAACCTTGAGGCGATTCAGGCTGGCATTCAAGAGAGGGGCTTGCCGCGGCACTTGCAGACTGACCTGATTGGCATGACGCCAAATGATGTCCATCGCGCCACCATGACTGACGACCATCACGCGCTGTCCCAGATGACGTGCCGCGATTTCATCGATCGCACTCACAACTCGGTTATGGAAGAAGCCTAGCGACTCCCCACCCGGAAGCTCAGCGTTCGGATCTCTCGAGCGCCAAACGGCTGCGGCTTCTGGCGCATGCGCATCCATTTCGTCGTAGACCAGCCCTTGCAACACGCCAAAGTGACGCTCTCTGACGCCTTTGTGAATATTGAGCGGTAAGTTCACTTCAGTCGCAACGGTTTGTGCCGTCGCATGGGCACGCTTCAGGTCGCTTGTGTAGATCGCATCGAGGGGCTGACCTGCTTGTGCCAGCTTCTTGATGTGAAGACCGAGCGCACGGGCTTGGTCGATACCCGTTTGGTTCAAATCGATGTCTTCCCAGCCTTGTACCCGCCGTTCAGCGTTCCAAGGTGTTTCCCCATGCCGTACTAGCCAGATTTCAGTCATGCCAATGCTCAGTTAAGCCAAAGCGGGCAGTTTACAGCGCCGCTGGGGTCAGTACCGTGCGCAGCACAGCATCAATCACGAACGTTTCCCATTGTTCAAAGACTTCCGGTGTTTCAAGGTTTTCCCCTAAAAAGGCCGAGAGTGTGAACCGATTGGATTGATAAAAGTAGCCTAGGGCTACGATCATCATGTAAAGATCGCGTGATGCCACCGTTGAACGAAAACTTCCTTGAGCGATCCCTCGGCGCAGGACATCATCCACGACGCTGATCGCGGGGGAGGAAAACTGCTGTGCTTTATCTGAACGTGCGATATGTTTACCGCGATGCAGGTTTTCACTATTGAGCAGCGTGACAAACTCAGGGTGTTGCTTGTAGTAATGCAGAACAAAGCGCACCACTTGCTCGAGCGCAAGCTTTGGATGTTCTAGATCGAGTGTGAGTGCGGCTTCAGCAACGTTAAAGCGGCGATAGATTTCTTCGAGGGCCGCGACAAACAAACTTTCTTTGTTGCCGAAATAGTAATAAATCATCCGGTCGTGAGAGTTGGCAGCCTTTGATATCTGGTCGATGCTGCCGCCGTCAAACCCGTGCTCGGCAAATATCTTGATCGCAGCCATTAAAAGACTGTCGCGGGTCGTTTCCGCTGACTTTTCGCGCGCCCCAACTCTACGTTGAGGCTGCGCGTTTGATAGAGCCTTGGCCGTCATCGGTGACGTTGTTATTGTTCTGCAAATGCACGTTCAATAACGAAGTCCCCAGGTTTTGAGGTATTGCCTTCGTTAAATCCACGTTCTTCGAGCATCGTTTTTAGATCGCGCAACATGCCGGGGCTACCGCAGATCATGATGCGGTCCTGCTCTCGGTTCAGTTTAGGCACGCCTAGATCCGAAAAGAGTTTTCCATTTTCAATCAGCGATGTGATGCGTCCCGTGTTTTTGTACGCTTCACGCGTCACGGTCGGGTAGTACTTCAATTGCTTGGAGACCATCTCGCCTAAGAATTCGTGCTTGGGTAATGTCTGGGTCAAGTAGTCGTGATAAGCCAACTCAGCGACCTCACGCACACCGTGTACCAAGATGACTTCTTCAAATTTCTCGTAAGTCTCTGGGTCGCGAATCACACTTAGAAACGGTGCAAGACCGGTGCCAGATGAAAACATATACAAACGCTTGCCCGGTAACAAGTAGTCAATCAGCAAGGTGCCCGTCGGTTTGCGTCCGACAACAATTGAGTCACCAACTTTGATGTGCTGCAAGCGAGAGGTGAGCGGACCGTCTTCAACTTTGATGCTTAAAAACTCAAGATGTTCTTCGTAATTGGGACTAACAATGCTGTAGGCACGCAACAGGGGTTTGTCGTTGACCCGTAGCCCAATCATGGTGAAATGACCGTTGCTGAAGCGCAAAGAGGGGTCGCGCGTTGTTGTGAAACTAAACAGCCGATCAGTCCAGTGATGAACTGTTAAAACACGCTCTTCATTAAAGGCACTCATGGCGGACTCGTTTTCAGGTGAGGAATAGACAGTAATGTAGCATTTACAACATTAAATTTTAGTGTTTGCTACATTTTTTGTAAAAAAACAAATACGTCTCGCTAAAAAATGGTCAGGACTTGCATTTGTCCTAAATTTTCCTCACAATACAAACTTGTTGATTGCCCCGGTTTCGACTCGATCCGGGGTTTTGCTTTTTGGGAAAACATTATGGCCACTATTCCTCTTACCGTGCGCGGGGCCGAGCGCTTGCAAGCCGAACTGCACCGTCTCAAGCACGTCGAACGTCCTGCTGTGATTAACGCGATTGCTGAAGCGCGTGCGCAGGGTGACCTATCTGAAAATGCTGAATACGATGCTGCGCGTGAGCGACAAGGCTTTATTGAAGGTCGTATTGGTGAGCTTGATGGCACGCTGTCCAATGCGCAGCTGATTGACCCTGCATCGATTGATGCAGATGGTCGTGCTGTGTTCGGTTCGACCGTTGAGATCGAAGATCTCGAGTCGGGCGATAAAGTCACATATCAGATTGTTGGAGACATCGAAGCAGATATACGCGCGAATCTGATCTCTGTGTCGAGTCCTGTTGCCCGCGCCTTGATCGGCAAGTACGAAGGTGATGTCGTAACCGTCAGAGCACCGTCTGGTGAGCGCGAGTACGAAATCGTAAGCGTCAAGTACATCTAAGTGGGCCCAGCGGCGCTAGCTTTTTTGCTAGCGCTTGACCGGAGCCCGCTTGCGTGCGCCTGCCGCGCCCGCTAGGGTGCCACGCCGTGCACCAGCCCGTAAAGACAGTGCGCTGCGACGAGGAATCCCGTGTGCTGTATCCTTGCCAGTGTTTGCGCGGGTGCTTGGTCTTGTGGGTCGATCACCGGCAAATACTTTCGGACGTTCGGTTTCGATCTCCTGATCCCGTTCGGCGCGAGTTCTGCGTTTTGGTTTTTCCAGTTTTTTGCCGTGGGCAGCAAGCTTTTTGGGCGTGTGTGGCTCAGTGGGCTTGCGTATTGCGGGGCTGCGAGGCTCGACCGGTGGTTTGAGATAAGTGCTCTGTTCTCCAGATCTGAACAGGATCAGCATCTTGCCCAGGTGGTGCACCGGTGCGCACGAAAGCGCTTCGCAAATAGCGGAGAGCATCGCGTCTCGATCTTCGCGATCCGCTGTGCCGGCACGCACTTTGATTAATTCGTGCGAGGACAGCGCACGATCGATTTCTTTTAATACGGCCTCAGTCAAACCGTTGTCACCAATTAAGACGACAGGCTTGAGGGGGTGGGCGGCGGCGCGCAGCGCACTGCGTTCGCGTGGGGTGAGTTCCATAGTCATAAGGTGAATTGTACGGGAATGGCCAAGAACAAATTTTCAAAAGAGTGGGTGATGCAGCATATCAACGACCCATTCGTTAAATTGGCGCAACAAAAAGGGTATCGGGCCCGGGCTGCTTTTAAGCTGACGGAGATTCTCGATGCCGAGAAACTCATGCGCCGGGGGGATGTGGTGGTCGATTTGGGTTCGACCCCAGGAAGCTGGTCTCAGGTCGCACGTGAGCGATTGGTGGGTAAAGGCGGAGTGATCGACGGCCGTATTGTGGCGTTGGATTTGCTGCCCATGGAGCCAATCGAGGGTGTGGAGTTCATTCTGGGTGACTTTAGTGAAGATGGCGTACTCGAGCAGCTCAATGAGCTTCTGGACGGGCAGCCTGTGGATCTGGTCATGTCCGATATGGCGCCCAACCTTTCGGGGGTGGGAAGTGCCGATTCGGCCCGAATTCAACAAGTTTGCGACTTAGCCCTTGAATTTTCGCTTATGCACCTCAAACCTGAGGGAGCGTTGATCGTCAAAGCTTTTCATGGAAGCGGGTTTTCTCAAATCGTGGAAAGTTTTAAACGCCACTTCAAACGAGTGGTTGAGCGTAAGCCGAAGGCGTCGCGAGATCGTTCTTCTGAAACCTTTTTGATTGCGAAAGGTCGAAAGGGGTAGTGCCAAGTAATACCCCCAAGTCTGGGGTGTGTTTTATCTGGTTTTTCAAGCTCTTATACCCTTGCGCATCAACCGGTATTGCTACGAATAGCGCGGTTGAAACGGGGTAGAATGGGTTGTGGATAATTTTGCTGCGATTGCTTTAGGCCAAAAGAAATCGCAGCACGTCAGAACATATGCTGGAGATCGGCCTTGAATAATTCCTTTTCGAAAGTTGCGGTCTGGATGGTGATCGCGCTTGTGTTGTTTACTGTGTTCAAACAGTTCGACACCCGCTCTCCATCGCAGGATTCGGTGAGTTACACCCAATTCATGGACGATGCCCGCTCCGGAAAAATTCGTAAAGTCGACGTGCAAAGCGACGTGCTGCATGTCACACCTGACTCAGGTCGCCCCTACACATTAACTTCGCCAGGCGACTTGTGGATGGTCTCTGATCTGATGAAGGCGGGTGTGCAAGTGTCAGGCAAGGCGCGCGAAGAGCCGTCATTCTTGATGAGCATTTTTGTTTCTTGGTTCCCGATGCTTTTGCTGATCGGTGTGTGGGTATTTTTCATGCGTCAGATGCAGGGTGGGGGTAAGGGCGGCGCTTTTAGTTTTGGTAAGTCACGCGCGAAGATGCTTGATGAGAGCACTAATGTTGTCACCTTTGCTGACGTTGCTGGTTGCGACGAAGCCAAAGAAGACGTTCAAGAATTGGTCGACTTTTTGCGCGACCCGACAAAGTTTCAGAAGCTTGGTGGACACATTCCCCGTGGCGTCTTGATGGTGGGTTCGCCTGGTACGGGTAAGACACTGCTGGCTAAAGCCATTGCAGGCGAAGCGAAGGTTCCTTTCTTCAGTATCTCTGGCTCCGACTTCGTTGAGATGTTTGTTGGTGTGGGCGCAGCGCGCGTGCGCGATATGTTTGAGAACGCGAAAAAGCATTCGCCTTGCATCATTTTTATCGATGAAATCGATGCAGTAGGTCGACAGCGTGGTGCCGGTCTCGGCGGCGGTAACGACGAGCGCGAACAGACGCTCAACCAGTTGCTGGTTGAGATGGATGGTTTTGAGTCTGGCGTAGGTGTCATCGTGATCGCTGCCACCAACCGGCCTGATGTTCTGGACCCTGCTTTGCTGCGTCCTGGTCGTTTTGACCGTCAAGTTGTCGTTCCTTTGCCAGACATTCGTGGTCGCGAACAAATTTTGAAGGTGCATATGCGAAAAGTGCCCTTGGCACAAAATGTGGATGCGCATGTGTTGGCGCGCGGCTGCCCCGGTTTTTCTGGCGCAGACCTAGCTAACTTGGTTAACGAGGCTGCTTTGTTTGCGGCGCGTCGCAATGGCCGCACAGTCGATATGTCTGACTTTGAAAAAGCCAAAGACAAAATCATTATGGGTGCGGAGCGTCGCTCGATTGTGATGCCCGAAGAAGAGCGCCGCAATACTGCCTATCACGAGTCGGGCCATGCGGTTGTCGCACGGATGTTGCCTAAAACGGACCCGGTGCACAAGGTCACGATTATTCCTCGTGGTCGTGCGCTTGGTGTCACGATGCAGTTGCCTGAGGGTGACCGCTACAGCATGGACAAAGAGCGCATGTTGTGCACGATCGCCGTATTGTTTGGTGGTCGCATCGCAGAGGAGTTGTTCATGAATCAAATGACGACCGGCGCGTCGAACGATTTTGAGCGTGCGACGGCAATGGCGCGTGACATGGTGACACGTTACGGTATGTCAGAAGAGCTCGGTCCCATGGTGTATGCGGAAAATGAAGGCGAGGTTTTCTTGGGCCGTAGCGTCACGAAAACCACTCACATGTCTGAAGATACGATGCAAAAAGTCGATCGCCAGATTCGCAAGATTATCGACGAGCAATATGCAGTAGCTCGCACGATTCTTGAAAACAACCGCGAGAAGGTTGAAGTCATGGCCAAAACCTTACTTGAGTGGGAAACGATCGATGCGGATCAGATCAACGACATTATCGAGGGTCGTCCACCTCGTGCCCCTAAGGTTCCCGACGTACCCATGGACTCGACTGGTTCGCCTCCTAGCGGCACTGCGCCAGGAACAAGTAGTGACCCAGCCGCTGCGGTCTAAACGCAGAGAATCAGTGCGGCATGCATAAGTTGTGGCAGTGCGGGCGTTTCGAGTTTGCTCTCGAGCGCCCGATTCTTATGGGCATCGTGAATGTTACCCCTGACTCTTTTTTCGACGGGGGGCAGCATGATCAGGCGGATGCTGCCATTGCGCATGCACGTAAGCTTGCATCCGAGGGCGCACATATTCTTGATATTGGTGGAGAGTCTACGCGGCCCGGCGCAGCGCCTGTTTCACTGGAAGTGGAGCTTAATCGCGTCATGCCGGTTCTCGAGGCGATGAAAGACACGGGTGTTGCCTTATCTATTGATACGTGTAAGCCAGAAGTCATGCGTGCAGCTCTTGCGATGGGTGCTGACATTATTAATGATGTCACCGGCATGCGTGATCCGCACGCCCGCGCCGTGGTTGCTGAGCACGCTACGTGTGGTGTGTGTGTCATGCACATGCAGGGCGAGCCGCGCACAATGCAGCTAGAGCCACATTATGAGGACGTTGTGCGCGAGGTTCTTGAGGCCTTATTACAACAAGCGCGCAGCGTGGAGCAGCTTGGCGTGAGCCGTTCTCGGATCAGTATCGATCCTGGTTTGGGATTTGGCAAAACAGTTGCTCAAAACTATCGATTGGTCGCCGAGTTGGAGACTATTGTCGCTAGCGGTTATCCTGTCGTTTTTGGAGCTTCTCGAAAGTCCATGCTTGGCGCGGTGACGGGGAGGTCCGTTGATCAGCGCTTAGCGGGTAGCGTTGCCGCTGCATTGGCAGGTGTCGAGCATGGCGCAAAGGTACTTCGGGTGCACGATGTGGGTGAAACCCGCGATGCCCTGATGATTTGGCAGTCGGTAAAGGATGCGGGAAACACGTTATGAGTCAGCGTAAGTATTTTGGAACAGATGGTGTGCGTGGCGAGGTGGGTGGCGATGTGATTAACGCCGCGTTTGCCTTGCGTCTTGGTTATGCGGCCGGTAAGGTGCTGGCTAAAGAGCATTCGACGCGCCGCGGCAAGCCCACTGTACTAATCGGTAAGGACACGCGCATCAGTGGCTATATGCTGGAATCTGCACTTGAGGCTGGTTTTGCCGCTGCAGGGGTCGAGGTGCTTTTAGCCGGTCCCTTGCCTACGCCCGCCGTAGCTTACTTGACGCGCACCTGGCGTTTGGTTGCGGGAATTGTGATCAGTGCATCGCATAATGCCTATCAAGATAATGGCATCAAGTTTTTCGCGTCTAACGGGATGAAGCTTCGCGATGAAACCGAAGCCGCGATCGAGGCTGCACTTGATGAGCCCCTAGGTTGCGTCACTTCCGAAAAGCTTGGGCGGGCACGTCGTATCGATGATGCACCGGGTCGCTACATTGAGTTTTGTAAAAGCACTTTTCCATCGGATCTTGACCTCGATGGACTTAAGCTCGTGATTGATGCAGCTAATGGTGCCGCGTATCACATTGCCCCACACGTTTTTCGAGAGCTCGGCGCTGAAGTGCATGCAATCGGTGTGTCACCCAATGGTTTCAACATCAACAAGGATGTTGGAGCCTTGCACCCGGAAAGTCTCGCGGCCGAAGTGAAGGCGCGCGGTGCAGACCTAGGCATTGCCTTAGATGGCGATGCCGATCGGGTGCAGATGGTTGATGCAACTGGGCGTATTTATAACGGCGACGAGCTGTTGTTTGCTGTAGTGCGCGAGCGTATGACGCGTGGGCCCGTTGCAGGTGTGGTGGGCACTCTGATGACCAATTTCGGCTTTGAGAAACAGATTCGGGCCTTAGGAATTGATTTTGAACGCGCGCAAGTCGGTGACCGCTACGTTCTAGAGCAATTGCGAAAGCGCGGTTGGTTATACGGGGGCGAGAGTTCAGGACATTTGTTATGTCTCGATTCGCATACGACAGGGGATGGAATTGTTGCAGCCCTGCAAGTGTTAGCTGCACTCAAGCGTAGCGGTGAGTCACTTGAGGACTGGGTGTCTGACCTGAAAATGTACCCGCAAAAAATGATTAATGTCCCGCTTAAACCCGGCATGGATTGGGCGAATCACCAGGGCTTACAAGCTGCGCAGGCAAAGGCTGAGACTTTGTTGGGCGACAAAGGGCGGGTGTTGATCCGTGCGTCCGGAACAGAGCCAAAGCTTCGGCTCATGGTCGAAGCTGAGCAAGAGGCGCTTGCCACACAATGCGTAGAAATTCTTGCGGCAGTCGACTTGACTAGCTAAGCGTTTGGTTTAGCCCGTTACGTTTAGACAGGAATGAGCTCAAACTTGTAGCCGATTTTTGCCCACTCATCTTCTTCACCATGTAGAGAAAAGTCGGTGAGTGGGTGGGATGCCAGCCATTTCTTGTCTACTTTACACGTGATGGTTTGGCTCTTTACGCTGATTGTCAGCGGAAGCTTGCTGACATCCTCGCGGCGTCGGCATAGTAGGACGGCAAGACGCAAGCACAAAATGGCGAGCCACTGATCTTTCGTTTTTATCAGAGCGTCAGCCCGTGAAAGTTTTCCGGTGTGAGCCAATGCCAGCAGACCAAGGCTTTCCTGGTCTACTTTCGAAAATCCGGGCATGTCCGCATTATTCAAAATGTAGGCGCTATGCTTGTGGTAGCCGGCCTGTGCAATTGAAACTCCTACTTCGTGCAGGGTCGCTGCCCAGCGGACGGTTTGCTTGAGTTCGTCCTGTTCTCCGCGTTCAGGGAATAGACTTTCAAAGAGGGTGAGGGCGCAACGCTTGACCCTTGTCGCTTGCCGCGCATCGACGTGGTAGCGTCTGACGAAAGCGGCAACCGTTTGGTCGCGGCGGTCATGTGATTCCTCACGTCCAGCCAGATCGACCAACACGCCTAGACGCAAGGCGCCGTCACCGGTCTGCATCCGTTCTACGCCCATCTCGTCGAAAAACGCACTCATGATGGCGAGACCACCGGTTAAAACCTCTGCGCGTTCCGTTTTAATGCCTGGCAATTGGTCAGGAATGACCCGACCGCTGCGGACAAGCTTGGCTTTTAGGCGCTCGAGCCCGTCGCGTGTAATACCGTCTTTAGAAAACTTCCCTTCTGTCAGGATGGCATATAGGGCTTTTGCTGTGCCCGAGGAGCCGTAGGCAACATCCCAGCCCATTTTGCGATAGGGCTTGGTGATGGGCTCTATTTCGCGGCGGGCGGCGACCTCCGCGAGTTTGAGAGAATAGGCATCGATTTTGCCGTCTGGAAAAAATTTGCGGCTAAAGCTCACGCAGCCCATATAAAGTGACGACATCAAAACCGGCTCGTCCCCTTTGCCGATAATGACTTCAGTAGAGCCACCGCCGATATCGACGACCAAGCGCTTTGTTTGCGAGACGGGGAGGGTGTGGCTGACACCGGTGTAAATTAGACGGGCCTCTTCTCGGCCCGCAATCACCTCGATAGGAAACCCCAACGCAGCTTCTGCTTCTGGAAGAAAGTCTGCAACGTTACGCGCCACGCGAAAGGTGTTTGTCGCCACCGCGCGCACACGATCTGGGTGAAAGGTACGTAGGCGGTCACCGAAGATGTGTAATACCTCGATCGCGCGGTTGATTGACTCTTGGTTGAGCATCTTTGCCGAATCAAGACCCGCCGCCAACCGCACGGTCTCTTTGAGGCGGTCAATCTGGTAGATGTGTTTGGTGCCGTTTTGCTCGGCGACCCGCCCAATTGAGAGCCTAAAGCTGTTTGAGCCGAGGTCAACGGCCGCAAGCAGGTTTTTCATAAAATCCAGCCAAAGTGTGTTTGATGCCATTATAAAAGGCTATTGTGTCAAATCACTGTAATCTTCAGGGATTAAAAGACAGACCTAACTGAATAGGTTTTTACCCATGCCTGCCCGCAAAAAGCCCGAGCCCCTGTATTTCAATCGAGAACTATCACTGCTCAAATTTAATGAGCGTGTGCTGGCCATGGCTGAACTCGCCGATACGCCCGCGCTGGAGAAATTGCGCTATGTGTGTATCGTGGGTTCGAACCTAGATGAGTTCTTTGAGATCCGGGTATCCAGCCTCAAAGCCCAGATTGCGCAATATCCCAATGTTGTGGGGCCTGACGGCATGACGGCTGAGTGGGCCTTCGAACAGGTGCAGCAGGCCGTGCATGCCTTGGTCGCTAGGCAGTACGCTCTGCTCAATGACAAGGTGCTTCCCGAGCTCAAAGCCTCTGGTGTCGTCCTACACCATGCTTCGGAGTGGAATAAAGCGCAGACCACGTGGGCGCGTGAAGTGTTTCATCGCGATGTGATGCCGCTGCTCACGCCCATTGGTTTGGATCCTGCTCATCCGTTTCCACGGGTCTATAACAAGAGCCTTAACTTTATTGTCCCCTTGTCGGGTACTGATGCCTTCGGGCGCAAGGCAACGATTGCGATTGTTCAAGCGCCACGGGCGCTGCCGCGCTTAATCAAGATGCCTCCTAGTGTGTCTGGCCACCCCCATGGCTTTATTTTATTGACGGGGTTTTTGCGTGCATTTGTGGGGGAGTTGTTTCCCGGCATGCATATGGAAGGTTGTTACCAATGGCGTGTCACACGAAACAGTGATTTGTTTGTGGACGAGGAGGAAGTGACTAATCTTCGTCAAGCGCTGCAAGGTGAGTTGTCGCAGCGTAACTTTGGGTCGGCTGTGCGACTCGAGATTGATCACAATACTCCCGAGCATATCGAATCGTTTTTACAAAAAGAGTTTGCTCTCACGCCCGCCGACACATATCGCGTGAATGGACCCGCAAACGTTGCGCGATTGATGCAGATTTGTAATTTAGTTAAAGCGTCTGATTTATTATTTCCCGAATTTCAAGGCAAGATACCCGCCCCGTTTAATCTGTTAGCGGGTAGGCCTGGCGCAATGTTTGAACTGATCGCGAAAGGGGATCGACTATTGCACCATCCCTATCAGTCTTTCCAGCCGGTGGTTGATTTTTTGACTGCTGCAGCGACCGATCCGGATGTTGTTGCGATTAAGCAAACAATCTATCGCACTGGCGAAGACTCTGAGTTGATGCGTTTGCTTCTTGCGGCAGCAAAGTCAGGGAAAGAGGTGACGGTTGTTGTGGAGTTGATGGCGCGCTTTGATGAACAGACCAACATCAATTGGGCAGCTCGACTTGAAGAGGTGGGGGCGCATGTTGTCTACGGTGTAGTAGGTCACAAAACACACGCCAAAATGGCTTTGGTACTGCGCCGAGAAAAAGGGCGCATCCGTCGTTATGGTCATCTCGGTACCGGTAATTATCATCTTCGTACAGCGAGTCTCTATACGGACTTTGGACTGCTTACCGCAGACCCCAAGCTGTGTGAGGACATGGATCAGGTTTTTTCGCAGCTCACAGGGCTGGGAGAACGCCGTACCTTGAGGCACTTGCTGCAGGCGCCATTCACGTTGCACAGTTCGGTCATCGCGATGATCCGTGCCGAGGCGCGGGCTGCCCGCGCCGGCAAGCCAGCGCGCATTCGCGCAAAAATGAATTCGTTACTTGAGCCTATCGTCATCCAGGAGTTGTATAAGGCGAGCCAGGCAGGGGTGAAGATTGATTTGGTTGTCAGGGGTGTCTGTGCCTTGCGCGCTGCTGTGCCTGGTTTGTCAGAGAACATCACAGTGCGGTCGATTGTGGGTCGATTCTTAGAGCACTCTCGCGTGTTTTATTTTTATGCGGGTGGTGAAGAAAAGGTCTATCTCTCATCGGCAGACTGGATGGATCGCAATTTCTTTCGTCGAGTGGAGGTCGCGTTTCCCATTAATGACAAGAACCTCAAAAAACGCGTCATCGATGAAGCCTTTACTTACGCCTTAAAAGATAATGTGCGTGCTTGGATTCAGCAGCCAGATGGCTCTTATGCGCTAGTGCGCCGGCGTGGTGCGGCTTTTTCCTTGCATCAGCACTTAATTGATAAACTAGGTACGTAGCTAAGCATTATTTTATTTTGATTGTGTCGTGGATTGTCACAATTCCGTCATGTTGGCCCTCTACCATTCGGCCTGATTTAGCGAAAGAGTCTCTTTCAACGATTTTTGAGGAACGACAGATGATCAAACGTGCACTCCTTTCATTGACAGCCGGCCTAGTTATGACTGGCGCGGCTCTAAGCAGCCACGCAGCCGATATAACCGGTGCAGGCGCTACCTTCCCGTATCCGATCTTTGCCAAGTGGGCAGAGGTTTACAAAAAAGCTGAAAACGTGGGTTTGAATTACCAATCGATTGGTTCCTCAGGTGGTCTGCGTCAAATTCGTGCCAAGACAGTAACTTTTGGCGCGTCAGATGCGCCGGTCACTGGTGAGCAGTTAGACAAAGACGGCATGGTGCAGTTTCCAGTGATTCTGGGTGGTGTGGTGCCCGTCATCAACGTTGAGGGCTTTAAGCCTGGTGAATTGAAAATCAACGGCGCGACCTTGGCTGAAATCTTCATGGGTAAGATTTCGAAATGGAATGATCCCAAGCTGGTTGAATTGAATCCTGGCAAGAAGTTACCTGACCAGGCAATCACTGTCGTGCATCGCGCTGACGGCTCTGGCACAACGTTTATTTTTACGGACTATTTGTCAGTTGTCAGCAAAGAATGGGCTGATAAAGTCGGTAAAGGTGCGGCAGTGAAGTGGCCTGCAGGCAGTTCGGTGGGTGGCAAGGGTAATGAAGGCGTAGCCGCAAACGTTGCCCGTGTAAAAGGTTCGATCGGCTATGTGGAGTTTGCTTACGCCAAGCGCAACAAGATTCCTCATCTACAAATGCAAAATAAGAATGGTAAGTTTGTAGAGCCAGACGACGCCACATTTGCAGCGGCAGCGGCTGATGCAGATTGGTTTAGTGTTCCTGGGATGGGTATCTCCTTGGTTGAGCAAAAGGGCGATGCTGCATGGCCGATCACTGGTGCTTCGTTTGTCTTGATGTACAAAGATCCCGTTAACAAAGCTGCATCCAAAGATGTCTTAAAGTTCTTTACTTGGGCGTTTAAAGATGGCGGGCAACTCGCATTGGATCTGGATTATGTTCCTCTGCCTGATGCATTGACCAAAGCGATTGCTGAGAAAGTTTGGACGCAAATCAAGCACTAATTGTTCTGCAAAAGCCAAGCCGAAAAGACCAAGCACCAAGGAGTAGTTATTAATGAGTCAAATCCTTGCGGATAAAAGCATGATGGAACCGCGCATGCTTGCCGTGGTCAAGAAGCAGCGTATTCAGGATTTTTTGTTTCACAAGATTACGTTGCTCTTTTCGGTGCTGGTTTTGCTGGCCTTGGCAGGGATTCTCGTGTCCCTGCTGGTCAGTGCATGGCCTGCTTTTCACAAATTCGGAATTGGTTTCATCTGGCGCGTTGAGTGGGACATCATCAACGAAGAGTTCGGAGCGATGATTGCCATTTACGGCACAGTCGTCAGCTCGGTGATCGCGCTGTTATTGGCAGTCCCCCTGGCTTTTGGTATTGCTGTTTTTTTGACCGAAACTTGCCCCCTGTGGTTGCGCAGACCCCTAGGTACAGCAATCGAGTTACTCGCCGCCGTCCCCTCCATTATTTATGGGATGTTTGGGCTCTTTATCTTTGCGCCGCTTTTTGCCGAGTACGGCCAGCCTGCGTTGCAATCGACGCTTGGTCAAATGCCCTTGATCGGCCCACTTTTCGGTGGCGCGATGAATGGCATCGGGTTATTAGCGGCAGGTATCATCCTCGCGTTCATGATTTTGCCGTTCATCGCAGCGGTGATGCGCGATGTATTTGAAATCGTTCCGCCGATATTGCGCGAGTCCGCTTATGGTCTCGGTTGCACCACATGGGAAGTTGTCCGGTATATCGTGCTTCCGTACACCCAGAAAGGTGTGATCGGCGGCGTGATGTTAGGACTGGGTCGTGCCCTAGGCGAGACTATGGCCGTCACCTTCGTGATTGGCAATTCTCAACGTCTAAGCGAATCTCTTTTTGCGCCAGGGACTTCCATTGCTTCGACCCTTGCGAACGAGTTTGGCGAAGCCGATGATTTCCATCTCTCCACGCTATTTGCGTTGGGCTTCTTACTTTTCGTGATCACCTTCGTGGTCTTGTCTATCGCAAAAATCATGATTCTGCGAGCAGAAAAAGCACAGGGAGCGCGTACTTAAATGCCGACGTCAAATCTCCCGAACGTGTCTCGCGCTGACAATATTGACATCAATTTATATCGCCGGCGCAAGTTTTCAAACTACCTTGGGCTATGTCTTTCCATGATGTCGATGGCAATTGGCTTAATTGCATTGCTATGGATTCTGCTTGTGTTGTTTAAACACGGCTTCGCTGGATTGAGCTGGGCAATCTTTACCGAGTCGACTCCGGCTCCCGGCTCGGACGGAGGAGGCTTGGCAAATGCGATTGTCGGCAGTCTGATGATGATCGGTGTTACGGCTCTTATTGCAACGCCCGTTGGAATTTTTGCGGGGGTGTATTTGGCTGAGTTCGGTGATCGCAGCATTGTGGCGTCAGTGACCCGGTTTGTTACCGACATCATGTTGTCTGCACCATCAATCGTTCTTGGTTTGTTTGTCTACGCGATTCTCGTTGCGCAGGTTAAGCATTTTTCTGGTTGGGCGGGGTCTTTTGCCTTAAGTCTTATCGCGATTCCTGTGGTGATTCGTACGACTGAAAATATGCTGCGCTTGGTTCCTGGCAGCCTGCGTGAAGCTGCCTATGCGTTGGGTGCCCCGCGCTGGAAGGTGACAAGCTATGTGACGCTGCGTGCCGCGCGCGCTGGAATTTTGACGGGGTTATTGTTGGCGCTCGCGCGTATTAGCGGAGAGACTGCGCCGCTGCTCTTCACTGCGTTGAATAATCAGTTCTTCTCAACCAATATGAATGCGCCGCTAGCTAACTTGCCCGTTGTGATCTTTCAGTTTGCGATGAGTCCCTACGAGAACTGGGTCAACTTGGCTTGGGCGGGCGCCCTGATCATTACGCTCACGGTCTTGTTGCTCAATATTATTGCGCGCGTGTTGCTGCGTGAAAAGATATCTGGGCATTAATTCATCGATCCCTCTGGAATATGTGTATATGAATAATCAAGCTAACTCCAAGCCCCTCGCAAATGCGATTGAAGTTCGGGATCTGAATTTCTACTACGGAAAGTTTCAAGGGCTTAAAAATATCGATCTCGATATCGCTGAGCGCAAGGTGACTGCGTTTATCGGACCATCGGGTTGTGGCAAATCAACGTTGCTGCGCGCGATCAATCGTATGTACAGTTTGTATCCAGGTCAGAGGGCAGAGGGACAGATTAATTTTTATGGCCAGAATATTCTCGATCCCAAGCAAGATTTGAATATGCTGCGCGCACGCATCGGGATGGTGTTCCAAAAGCCGACGCCTTTCCCTATGTCGATCTACGACAACATCGCTTTTGGTGTGCGTCTCTATCAAAGCTTGAATAAAGCCGACATGGATGAGCGTGTGGAATGGGCGCTCACGAAGGCGGCCTTGTGGGGTGAGGTTAAAGATAAGCTCAACCAAAGCGGCTTGTCGCTATCAGGTGGGCAGCAGCAGCGCCTTTGTATCGCGCGCTCGGTGGCTGTGAAGCCCTCGGTGATTTTGCTTGATGAGCCGACTTCCGCTCTTGATCCGATTTCAACAGCAAAAGTTGAGGATCTTTTGCATGAGCTAAAGGCGGACTACACCGTTGCGATCGTTACGCACAACATGCAGCAGGCTGCGCGGGTGTCTGACTTTACTGCCTTTATGTATCTCGGTGAGTTGGTGGAGTTCGGTGCCACAGATAAGATATTTGTGAAGCCTCAGCGTAAAGAAACTGAGGACTACATCACAGGTCGATTCGGCTGATGCGCTCGAAATCTGTTATAGTGTCGGTCTTCGGGGCGTAGCGCAGCCTGGTAGCGCATCTGCTTTGGGAGCAGAGGGTCGTGAGTTCGAATCCCACCGCCCCGACCAATATAAACGGGTCTTAGGTAAATACCTAAGACCCGTTTTCTATTTCACAACGACCAATTAGGGGCTTATTCTGTAAGACCTGTCTTTGTGTTCCTATAAGCTCGTCTTCCGTGCTTTTGAGCTAAGGCATAGGTCTGAGATGCTTGAAGCCTTGCTTGAGCCCGGAAAGCGTGCAACAGACCTTTTCAAGGCTCAAAATAGATGGTTGATCCCAGCCTCGGTTTTGGTCTCGACTCCGCTCACAGCTTCGTTCTCGAGCTAGGCCTCAAGGTACTTTACGCCTGCACTGACGAAGGCCGCTTTGGACTCAAAACATTGAAATGTGTCTGACGTATACGAAAGTGCGATGTACTATTTTAATGTGTCAAGATGTACTAGATAAATATACCTAATAGATTGATTTATATGTATTAATTTTACATGTATCAATTTGACTTCATTCTAAAAATTTCGACACCGACACTTTTGCAATCCGGATATACATCAGGCTTCTCGGTCGAGACTCTGGTTGCAAAGACAAGTGGATGAGCCAGCATTCTTGTCGCAATTTCATCACAAAGCGTCTCCTGCAGCTGTATGTGCCCGATAGCAATAATGTCCGCGATGGTCTGACGCATGAAGTCGTAATCGACCACTTCATGGAGTTCATCCGACTGGGGCGTGTTTTGTGTCAACGGCACGTACAAATCGACGTTCACAATGACGCGTTGCTCGCCTTTTTTTTCAAAGTCATGCACACCAATATTCATATTTACTTCAAAATTACTTAGGAATAGACGGCGGCAATGATGGAGGCTTGGGTGCTGCGCAGAGGTTGGGATCATGGATGCGGTCAAGAAGTCAGGAACATGACATCACGTTCCGAGGGTTTAAGGTGTTGGCCGCCATCCACAAAGAGGGTCGTCCCTGTAACTGCATGTGCACGGGCCAGATAGACCACGGCCTGAGCAATATCCTCGGGTGTAGAAGACTTACCAAGAGGTGTTTGGCGATGCGCAGCTTGGAAGCCTTGCTCTGTCTGATCGCCCGAAACAAGCGTGATACCTGGTGCCAAGCCTACAACGCGAAGCTGTGGGGCAAGCGCTTGCGCTAACAGGCGCGTGGCCTCTTGCAGAGCAGCTTTTGATAGGGTGTAAGACAAAAAGTCTGGGTTCGGATTAGCGAGTTTTTGATCCAGAATGTTGATGATGACGCCAGGCGTTGTCTGAGTGTGTGTCGCGTCGCAGCGCGCTTTATGCAGTGCCGTTGCGAGGGCAATTGGCGCTGCCGCATTGACCTGCATGTGGGCCTGCAGAGTAGAGCTCTTGAATGTTTTGGCATCGTCGTATTCAAACATCGATGCGTTGTTGACCAGGCACTCTGGTAATCCGATTTCCGTAGTACATCGTTCTATCAGCGTCGCAACTTGACCGGGGTCACTTAAGTCAGCTTGTAAAGCGCATGCCTTGCGACCTAATGCCTTGATTTCAGTCACGAGCAGAGCGGCCTCGTTTTGTGCGCGACCATAATGCACAACGATGTCCCAGCCTGCTTGTGCAAGAGCAAGCGCAATATGTCTGCCCAAGCGCTTTGCGGCGCCTGTAACAAGTGCGATGGGTGCAGTCTGGTTCATCAACGAGATATTAACTTGCTACGCCCCATCCGTCAGAATAGATCGTATGCCTAAGCGAGTAGGGGGCTTTGCTTGAGCGAGTGCTGGCTCGCCAGATCATAGGCATGTCCCACCTGAAGCACGGAGAAGTCGGTTTGAGTGGGACCGATGATCTGTATGCCTGCGGGTAATCCTGCGGCACTAAATCCTGCAGGGGCGCCGAGTGTAGGTAACCCGGTCATCGTGACAGGAATTACTGATTGCATCCAACGGTGGTAGGTGTCCATGGGCTTACCAGCGAGGTCTTTGGGCCAATGCAGCTCAGCCTCAAACGGGAAAATCTGCGTTGTTGGCATCACTAGAAAATCAAACTGCTCAAAAAGTCGGACGAGCTCCTGATACCAAGCGGTACGCACTTTTGCTGAGTCAAATACTTCAGTGCCGGTCAAGGCAAGACCGCGCTCGATTTCCCAAATGGCCTCTGGTTTCAGTTGGCTTCGTCGAGCCGTGTCGTGGTAGTGCTGTGCGTGCCCGCCCGAAAACGTGAAGCTGCGCAGCGTGATCCAGGCGCGCCACAGTTGTTCAAAGTCGAAGCTTGGCTGGGCCATATCAACCGAGCAACCAATCGCTTTAAAGTGTTCGAGCGAGCGTTGCGTCAGTGTCAATAACTCTGGGTCCATGGGTAAATGACCACCGAGATCGCCGAGCCAGCCGATGCGTACGCCGCGCATGTCACGCTCCAGCGGTTGGGCAAATTGGCGTGGATCGTCCTGTCGGCGGGTGAGCGGCAGTCGTGGATCAAAACCCGCTTGTACCCCCAGAAGCATTGCAAGATCAGGCACATTGCGGGCCATGGGGCCGGTAACGCTAAATTGCTGAAAAAATACTTCGTCGCCAGGGCCGTGCGGAACACATCCAACAGAAGGTCTAAAACCAAAGACGTTGTTGAATGCCGCTGGCACGCGCAACGAACCCATCATGTCCGATCCGTCGGCCACGGGTAGCATGCGGAGGGCCAAAGCGACACCTGCGCCGCCACTACTTCCGCCCGCTGAGTGTGCCGGATTAAAGGCATTACGGGTGGTGCCATAGACGCGGTTA